>Ga0315280_10000325_pt1 | contig 88470 bp, 76 predicted proteins | sample YL17G06_40_MG_FD_203697 | JGI IMG/M metagenome (GOLD analysis project Ga0315280, IMG submission 203697) | Sediment microbial communities from Yellowstone Lake, YNP, Wyoming, USA - YL17G06_40 | ecosystem: Environmental > Aquatic > Freshwater > Lake > Sediment | place: USA: Wyoming | collected...
CTATAAACACTCTGCAATCTGCGGCTTCGTTGGGCAAACCCGTAGACGCAAAGGTCATCTATTCAATCACCGGAAAGGCCAGCCCATCAGACGTGCAAAAGATGATAAAAGTGGCCATGGAGGGTAACTTTGTTGAAGCAAGAAAACAATTGCGTGACATGATTCAGAAATACGGTGTGGCCGGAAGCGACGTGCTACGTCAGATTCACACGGAAATCTTCAGAGGCGATCTTCCTGAACAGTGGAAGATAAAACTGGCTGACATTGTGGGCGAGGCAGATTTCAGGCTGGTTGAAGGAGCTGACGAAGAGGTCCAGTTGAGCGCGTTGCTAGCCAGGCTCGTTGAAGCTGGCTACGATTTGAGAAAGGCAAAATAGGTGCACGTTCTTGCACTTCGCTTGGACAATGAAGTACAGACCGAAATCACTAGCAGAGGTAATTGGGAACACTGAGGCTATTGAGAAACTCATTGACTGGGTGAAATCCTGGGAGAAAGGAACCCCCAAAAAGAGAGCCGTTTTCCTCTACGGGCCGCCTGGCGTGGGAAAAACGGTCACCGTCGAAGCTCTTGCGCATGATTATGGCATGGAGTTCGTCGAGAAGAACGCGAGCGACTATCGAACTGAAGAGGCGATAAATCGGTTTGCAGGGCTGGCCTCGCAATACGGTTCATTGTTTGGTGGAAAAAGGATAATTCTTCTGGATGAATTGGACGGGTTAATCGGAACTTCAGACAGAGGCGGGGTGAAGGCGATAACTGACGTGGTCAAAGCTGCACAGTGCCCAATAGTCTTGATTGCTAACAGCGCTTATGACCCTCGCTTCTCTACTCTTCGCAGCTACTGTCTTTTGATAGAGTTTAAGAAGCCAGCGATTGGCGAAGTTGCGAAGCGTCTGAAGTTCATAAGTGAAGATGAGGGGATTCAAGCAGATGAGGCTGCGTTGAAGTTCATTGCTCAACGCTCAGGAGGCGATGTGCGTTCAGCCGTGAACGATCTTCAAGCGATGGGCCAAGACAAGAAAAAGTTGACCTACGACGACGTCTCTTGGCAGGGTTACCGAGACAGGCAGGACAGCATTTTTAATGTTTTGAGAATGATACTCTACGGGAAGACGTGTGCTAGCGCAAAGCAGGCTGTTAATATGGCGGACGTTGACACTGACATGCTGTTCGAGTGGATATACGAGAATGTTCCTGCGCACCTAACAGACCCGCATGATTTGGCCGACGCGATGGATGCGCTTTCTATTGCCGATGTTTATCGTGGGAGAATCCGGGCAACGCAGGATTGGGGTTTCATGCGTTACGTGATAGACTATATGACGGCCGGCGTGGCCTTGGCCAGAAAGAACACCAAAACTTCAGGATGGATACCGTTCAAATTCCCTGAGCGCATACAGATGCTGTCGAGGTCCAGAGCCGAACGTGCTATGCGGTCTAGCATAGGTGTCAAGGTTAAGCGGAGGGGTCACATTTCAGCTAGGAGAGCCTCAAGCGAAGTAATCCCATACCTGAAGATAATATTTAAGAACAATGCTGAGATGGCGGCGGGTCTGGCAAAGTGGTTGGACTTGGAACCGGAAATGGTTGAATACCTCGTTGGGAGCGAGGAAAAAGCTGAAAGTATCATCAAACTTATGGGCTAAGGATTTTTTGCTTGCTAATGTATTCTTGCTCCTTGTGCGATGTCTTTTTCGGGCTGTAAAACCACAACGTTGCCCTTATCGTCTTCGGCGGCGAAGATCATGCACTGGGATTCGACGCCCATCATCTTGCGTCTTTGAAGGTTAAGAATGAAGGCGCATTTTTTGCCCACGAGATCCTCCGGTTTGTACCACTGAAGGAGTCCGGCAACGGCTTGTCTCTTTTCAGTTCCAAAATCAACTATCATTCTTATGAGGTTTCGTGAGCTTGGGATTTGGTTAGCCTCTGTTATTTTTCCGACGCGGAGATCAAGTTTCTGAAATTCATCGAAGGAGATTTCCAATTCTCAGTCACTGTTTCTCAGTTTTCACGCGGCTGAGCTATTAAGTCTTGCGCGTTTTTCTTCTGCGACTTATTTTTTCGATGGTTTTTGCAACGCCTTCCCAGCCTTCGACGGACTTCGAACGGACTATCTCGAAGGCTTCCTTCGAGTTCATTCTGAAAAGCTCTTGACCGGCAGCTCTTCTTGAGAGGTAAGCTGCTGCGTCCAGGATTTCGCCGTTCAATCGTGAATCCGTCGAATCTGCTAAGTGGCAGATAAGAGCCTCGATTGTCTTCGGTCTTATCGGGCCGGCTTCTCCATGGTGTGCAGACACTATGTGAATCAGTTCTAAGGGAAAGCCCCTTCGTACAAGCTCTGAAGTTGCGAGTGACAGGTGGTCCAAGTAGTCGGCTAAGCGTGTTGAACTGTAACTTCCGTTTTTGTTGATAGAGTATGTTGTTGGTTTGTAGATGTCGTGCAACAGGACGCCAGATATGACGAGGTCACGGTTTACTCTGCCATGGTATGTCTTCTCCACGGAGTCGCACATAGCCAGTGCGAGGTTTGCTGTTGAGGCAACGTGTTCAAGGTAACCGCCCCGGTAGCTGTGGTGACGCGATATTCCGGCTGGTGCCGTTTCAAAAGGCAAACCTGAGTATGTCTTGCTGTTGATATCGATGGTTGGGTTTTTCAACAATTCAATTACCTTCTTCCGAAGGGTTTCGTTGCGAATCTTTTTTGCTATCGCATTGAGTTTTGGGGTTAGCAACTCGTTCACCATCACGTCTTTTAGCTGTTGAGGAGATATTGATTTTTCGTTTTTCGCTCGTTGCTATTCTGTGGGCTTCGAGAATGGGTTCTGGTATCCGGTTATTCTTGGTGCAGCGTTTGACTATTTTGACGGCCGTTTCCAGCGAAACCATGTGTCCAATGCTAACATAAACGGGTTTGCACCCGCTCTTGGTGGTGACGGCCGCGCCAATGATTTCCCGGTCACACTCTATGAGGTCGGCCTCTACTTCAGATATCGCAGTTTTCACTTTGCCAATCAGTCTGCTTTTTGCAACACCGATCGCTGGTTGTTTCAGAATAAGTCCAAGATGACATGCAAATCCGCAGTGATAGGGGTGTGCAAAACCGTGGCCGTCGATTAAGAACACATCTGGTCGTGCGCGCAGTTTTCGAATGCACAGGACTGCGGGTCTTACTTCTCGAAAGGAGAGTAAGGTTGGAACGTAAGGGAAGCAAGTTTTGCAGACAGCTGTTTGCTTTTCCACAATCTCGAAAGAGTCATAGTCAAGAACTGCCACAGCCCCGATAGACAGGTCATCAGCATAAGCAATGTCTACTCCCGCCACTAGACGGATTCTTTTGGGGAGTTTATCCTTGAAAATAATCTTCTCGGACATGTGTAGCTGGGCTTCATGGGCTTTCCTGACAGAGAAACGACATTTGATGCTGTCCTCATCCATGTTTCTTTTCGGCGCACCTTTGGGTTTATTTCCTGTTTTTTGCGTGTTTTTCAAACTGTCTCAGATGCTTCTCAAGCTCGTTTCTTCGAATTTCTTGGGTTACGTCTCCACGAGTTATTTCGATGATTTTTCTGGCAACGTCACATTTCCTTCTTAAGCCTTGCACGAGCATGTAAGATTCGTCCATGGCCATGAGTTCGATGTAGATTTGGTCCATCGTTTGCAAGTATTGTTCACCTTTTTTTGCGTTGCCTTCGCGTAGAGCGTCCAGCGCTGCACGCCTGTATTCGCCTATTACATCAGCTAGTCCGAGCACATAGTCGTCCGAAGGGACGTTGATCTCTTTAGGTGCTGTGAACCTCGACTCCTGGATTAGATTTAGGAATATGTTTGCTTCTGAATACTCTTGAAGCGTTGCGCTGTATAGCCCACAATAGATGATTCTGGGATGCGTGACTGAGAGGTCGTTGACTTTGGAAATAGTTTTGCGTGCTTTTTCAATGGATTTTTTTGCCTCTTTCAACCTTTTTTGATGAATTAGAAGTATAGCTTGCTTTGAAAGGCTCGTTGCTTTTCTCAGGTCTCTGTAACTTGTTTCTCGCACTTTGTCTTTGCACATTAGCTCTTTTTTTGTTTCGTTTAGGATAGTTTTCAGAGTGTCCATAAGGTCAGCACCTTCTTTCGGGTTGGAATAACGTAGAATGAACGAGTATTTTATCGTATCCTTAAAAATAGGGACGGGCGGCTATCGCCATGTGTTGTCCCTATTCATTGTTCTGGTACTGTTTCTTTCCATTTCTCTATCAGCAGTCTGCTATCGCCGCTTGGTTTGAAGGACACCTTTACAAATATAGAGTCAGAGCCCTTGAACGGGAACATGCTGTCCTCGGCAAAGTCTTTTGGCAGGTAGATGAGGTACTTGCCGTCTTTTCTTCTGAAAAGTCGTCCTCTTCCATCATTAACCATCTGTTAACACCTCGATTCAATCTTTGGTATAAGAGCAAGGGTAATGCCGGAGGGAATATTTAAGCTTTGTTCTCATTTGATTCAAAAAGAAGCAATATGGTTCGATAAAGTGGCTAATAAGTGACTTGATTGCAAAGAATATTAACAGTCGTCAAATCTTCTTGAACGACGAGTTTGCTTAAGAGTACCACGCGACTTTCTTAAGATTCATTGATCAGTTTGTAATCTGTCAGGTCTGCAAGTTGCTTTGAGAATTCGCGTATCTCGCGCGCGCGTGGATTAGGGTTTCCTAGAACCATCTGCAACTTTTGACAGCCGAATGTCTGCCGACAAAATGGTATTTCTGCTTTTTGAGAGCGTTGATGAGGGTCGGCGGGAAACATGTTTCCAACGGATCCACCTTCGCGCGTGCTGCGCCGATGCCTCAAGGATATGGAAAGACGAGATAAAAGCAGTGTTATTCGTCGAAGCAGTATTTGGCTTGTTGGAACTCGGCGGCGAGTTTCGCTACGTTTTTCTTGATGGTCTCTGGTTTCTCCGTGTCAATGACCGTTCTTTTGATGAGTTCGGCTATTTTCAACATTTCTGTCTCTTTCATTCCGCGTCTTGTGACCTCGCATGTGCCGAATCTGATTACGCAGTCTGTGATTATGTTTGCACGTTGAAGCTTTTCCGCTATTTCTCTCCCCTTTTCGTAGTCTCCGTAATCCACGATAACTTGATGGGACTGGGTAAAGCCTAGGTGTTGGCAGACGACTGGGCAGCCGTAGTCATGCAGTGCTTTGGCCAAGGATTTTGAGTTGCGAACAATCTGTGTTGCGTATGCTTTGCCGAAGTTTTTCATTTCAGCCAAGGCCAACGTGAGTGCTGCGATGCGGTTCCAGTGGGCGTTGTCTACGAAAGCAGGATAAATCTTCTCTTTCAGAAGTTCTCCAAGCTCTTTGTTTGCAAGCAGTATGCCTCCTTGAGGGCCGAAAAAACTCTTATGGGTTGAGCCGAACAAGGCTTGCGCGCCTTCCCGCAGTGGATCCTGGAACTGTTCTCCAGCAATGAGTCCGAGAACGTGTGAGCCGTCAAATCCCACGATTGCGCCGTTCTCGCGAGCAACTGTTGCTAGTTCTTTGACTGGGTGTGGGAAGTTGATTAAGCTTGCACCGAATATCAAGACTTTAGGTTTGACCCTGCTAATCGTTTCTCTTGCTTGTGGGGCTTCTATGTTCATATCCTTCTTTGAGAAGGGGAAGGGAATAGCGTTGAGCTCAAGGAGTTCGGCCAAACCGGGTTTCCACATTCCTGGGTATCCGCCATGTTCAGGAGAAACGCACATGAATTTGTCGCCTGGTTTGGTTATATTGGCCAGAACTATCAGGTCGGCAATGTGCCCAGAAAGGGGACGCAAATCTGCGGTCTGAGCTTTGAAAAGCTCTCTTGCGACTTTTTCGCCGTACTGCTCGATTTCGTCGACTAATTGTGTGCCCATGTAGAAGCGGTCTCTCGCAGTGTAACGATGCGCGAGTTCTGAGCTCAGCAAGCTTCTGACTGATGGGCTCATGATGTTTTCAGAGGGTATCAGATTCAAACATTGTTTTCCACGCCATTCTTCGTGCTTTCTAACTAGGTTCATGATTTCATCAATCATATCGAACCCCATTAGAGATGAGAAATACTGTTTGTGCACTTAAGTCATTTTGCCCTGTTAAACCAGAGTTTCTTAATCTGTGCGTCATAGTTTTGTGAAAGAATGCCGATATTCCGTCATATGCGTGGACGAGGCGCGTTGGCAACGTAATAAAAGGTAAAGTTTAAAATGCACCCAGTATTAGAGATGTTCACAATCTTGTATGTGATGTTCGAGGGAAGACATTTGGCGAGAATTCAGTTCAGAACGAAACAGCTGATATGCCTGTTTTTGATGTTGACGTCAATGATGTTGGGCTTTTCATTCTTGCCTAGGGCTAGGGCTGGAATGGCGATTTCTGCGATCAATCCAGCTTCAGGAAATGTTGGTGCGCAGGTCCAGTTAACCGCTAACATTACAACAGCGAATGGCACATACCAAATAACTTTTGACGACGCGATTCTAAAAGTTGGAAATGCTACTGGAAACGACGTAAACGACTCGTTTGTAGTTCCTGAGACCAAGTTTTACAAACACAACGTGGCAATAGTTGACGTAAAGACCGGCGAAAATGCAACAATTGCTTTCTATGTTTCGACAGCGTACTCGATGAATATCACTGTACCCACACCTCCAGCACAGCTGCAGGAAGGCGACTCGGTACCGATTTTTGTGAATACAACAGGCGCGAATTCAAGCAGCACATACGACGCTACAGTCAGCGTTCAAACGCCAGCTAATGTGAGCTACACAGGGCACGTAAGCATCTCAACGTCAGCTCTCGGAAGCGGCAACGCAACTTTGACTTATCCAGAAGACTTTTCAAACGCTAACACCAGCTACGTTGGCGACTATGCCGTTTCTCTCAACCTAACAAGTGCAGTCGAAACCTTCTCCGTAGGTCTGACGAACTCGACAGTGTATCACCGAACGCAGGCAGTCAACATTAGAGCTGACTACACGCCAGCCGAAAATGTCACGCTTACCGTGTCGGGAAACGGCATCCAAAATTCCACCGTGAATCTGACGGCTGATTCTTCGGGTGTAATCAATTACTCGAACTGGACAGTGCCAGAGACTGCTCCTATAGGCACCTACAGCGTTAGCATTGTTTCAGTATCTGGTCAGACGGTGAAAGTTCCGCCGGATACTCAGAACTTCACAGTTCCAGGCTTCGCCTTCAATGTAACGGCAAAGAATTTGGCTGGAGAAGCAGTTCCGAACGTCGATGTTAGATCCTTTGAAAACGGGGCTTCTGTCAACAACCAGACAACCGATTCGAACGGTCTGGCAGTGCTGACGCTTGAAATTGGAAACTACACCTTGCAGGGGTTTTCCGAGGGTGTGAAGGTTGGAGAATCCGAGTTTCTGGTCAACAACACCGAGGCAGTCGATTTTGGACTCAATCTTACGAATCTCAACATTAGGGTTGTTGCCATTGTAGATGGAGCTGAAATAGGAATCCCGGAAGCAGCGGTATACTTGACACCGGAAAACTTGACCTTGGCGACGGACATTACCGGAAACGTTGTAGCCCATTCACTGTTGCCCAATGGCACATACACTTTGAACGCGTCGCGATACAGCACACCGTTCAATGTTACAATGCTTTCAAGCCTCCTGGTCAGTGGAAACCTAGTGCCATTCTTCAACGTTACCATCCGTTGTCCTTCATTCACTTTGCAAGTCAACGTCTTTAAGGCAGATGGCCAGCCGTTCGGTAATGCTGCTGTGCAGGTCAAAGAGTTGCTGGGTGGTATTCAGTATGACGGAAACACTGATACGAATGGCATTGTTGCTTTCAAGAATGCTACTTTGGGCGAGTACGATGTAGAAATTCATGATAGCACTGGAAAGGAGCTTAACAGAACAACCGTGGACCTGTTCCAGGATCAGAATGTGACCGTGAACTGCAATCTCTTCGGCTTGAACATTTCGGTTACGGTGACTGACTACTTTGGACAACCGTTTGCGAACACGAACATAACGTTGCAGGGAAATGGTTCTGAACCAGTTTCGCAACGGACGCAAGCCAATGGTGTGGTCACGTTTGACAATCTGGTAGGCGATAGTTTTAGTATATCGGTGTACTTGTCAGATCAGGGTCCGCCAACCGTGGTTGAGAGTCTTCACGTTGACGGTTCAACGACGGTTCCAATCAAAATCAACAGGTACGTGTTGTTGGCTGGTCTTCCTGTTGAGACAAGCCAACTGGCGATAGCGGTCATCATCGTGCTCAGTGTGCTTCTGGTTCTTTCGTTGGAAGTCTACAGGAGAAGGAGAAACAAGTCTCAGAAAACTGACAGTTGAAGCCAGAATAAGGAGTTATGAAGAAAAAAGTTTATATGAAGTCTAAGGGAAGATATTGCTTGAGAGACTTAGAGCTGACAACGTTATTTTGTAAATAAAATGATAAAAGGGTGTGCATGCATTGGCGCAGGTTAAAGCTTGTTCTCCAACATGTCAATCCTTCAAATGTGCGAAAGAAGCAACGGTCTACCGTCGGGATGGCGCGTGGTGCAAATGGACGGAGGAGATGTGTGACATTTCGGACTGCACATATGCCCTGTGTATGAAAAGACGACTGCTGCCGAAGGGAGTCTGTGGAGAAACCATCAAAAGGAAGACTGTTGAAAAGCAGCTAGACGAGGTCGTAGGGCCGACGATAAAGCTTCACGGCAGAGCGCTTCGCAAGATTGGAGAAAAGGAGATATTCTGAAGCAGTTGCAAGAGCTTCCAACAGTGAGCGTACTGGGGCATCAGAAACAACGTTTTCCCCTTATTTTTTCCCTTTCACTTGGCTGGGATACGCTTAACAACGGGCGGCTTCACTTTCCGCAGAATTCTGTAGCCGCAAACTATGCATTTCGTTTCCCCACCGCGCATTTCTAGTTCTTCAGAAGGAACTTTCGCTCCGCACCTTACGCACTCATAGACTATGCCTGTTGGTGTTCTTTCCATGCTATTTCCTCTTCCTAACAAGGAAATTCATTCTGCTTTTAAATGTTTCCAGAGGTTTCTGTATTCGTGAGAAGACGGCTGAAGCGGAAGCAGATGTTGCAATAGCCCACCGAGTAACAATGGGTGAAGCTGCTTTGCTGAAAAGAAACTATACTCTGGAGGTATTGAACTTGCGGAAAGAATTTAAGGAAGGCCATATCAGTTTTGGCCACTACTAGTGCGGTTTTCATGAAAGAGTTTTATACTTACAAAACAAAGGGAAATTGGAGGAATCGCTCATCAAAAAGAAATTGATGGAAATACTAGCCTGTCCAATTGACAAACAACACCCGTTAGAACTGCTTGTCTTTGAGGAAAAAGAGGAAATTGTAGAAGGGTTGATCATCTGTCCGAAATGTTCAAGGTGGTACCCGATACGTGACGAGATTCCTGAAATGCTGCCAGACGAGATGCGGAGCGAAAAGGAGGATTTGCCTTTTCTGAAGAAGTGGAAGTCTAAGACCCCTGAGAAGATTCTTCGAGAGGGCAAACCGTTCAATCTTGGGAACCATTGAAACCTGAACCGTCTATTTCAACCTGATTATTTTGTCCGTTGATGAAGATTTTATCGCGGACTCAGCTATTCTCAGCGCCTTCAGGCCGTCGAGGCCCGTTATCAGCGGTTTCTCTTTTTTCAGAATGCAATTTGCAAAGTGTTGAAGCTCAAGTTTCAAGGGTTCTTGGATTTGATATCTCGGTTGCACCGTTTCCTTTGCGTCTTCAACCGTCAACTCTTGGGTGATGTAGTCAAGCCTCATTATTGCTTCACTGCCTGTGGCTATTAGAGTTCGAGTCTTGTACGGTGTCAGCCAGTTGGATTCGATGAACGCGCTTTTTCCTCCTTTGAAAGTGAGCATTATCTGAGCATAATCTTCAAATTTCTTGTGTCTCATGTTTCCGGTCTTGGCGTATACAGCAATCGGGTCTTCGTTGAAGAGGTACAGCATTACATCTATGTCGTGAATGGCCGTGTCCTTGACCACGCCCACGTCACCTATTCTCTCAGGCCATTGGGAAACTCTCTTGGCTGTGGCGCACACGAGTTCTCCGATTGCCTTGTCCTCCACGGCTTTTTTCATGCGTTGCAATCCTGGGATGAACCGCATCAAAAAACCGACGGTCAGGTGTACTCCCATTTTTTCGGCTGTTTCGTGAAGTTTTTCTGCTTGTTTCGTGCTTGCAGCCATTGGCTTCTCGACTAGGACGTGCTTTCCATTCCTTACAGCTTTGGTAGCTTCTTTTGCAAGGCTAGTTGACCAGGTGCAAACGCTTACGGCTTCTATGTCTTCGTTCTTGAGCATCTTTTCTGCACTGGTGTAAGGTGTCACGCCGAACTGCTTGGCCACGTTACTGGCTCTTTCAGCATCTATGTCGCAAATAGCTAATAGTTCTGTTTCTGCCAGTTCTTTGTACACTCTCGCGTGGTTTTTTCCCCAGAAACCTGTTCCTATAACCGCTGTTTTTAGTTTCTTCATTTCGTCCAGACTCCTCTTCCTAGTCCCCGATATACGAAGCCTTCCTTTTCAATTTTGCTTGGCTCCGTCACGCCTTCAAGGTCAACGATGGCGGCGGGCATTTTCATGGTGAGCTTCATTTTCCGCAGATTAACGTGTTTGAACTGGTCATGTGCCGTCACGATTATTATGCAGTCTGCGCGCTCCACAACCTCGGCTAAGGTTTTCTTGAAGTGGTATGGCGTTTCGGCAATTTCATTCTCTGGAAGGTATGGGTCGTAGAGGCTTATTTTGGCACCTCTTGCTTCCAGAGTCTCAATAATCTTCTTTGCTGTTCTCTTTATGGGGCTTTGGACATTAGGGGTTTGTGAAGCTCCCAGTAGCGCAATCCTTGCTCGTTTGAGTGTTTTTCCGCAGCTTCTCAGCGCGTCCTTGACTAGGTTGGCCACGTGTTTAACTGCCTCTTCATTTGTGTCTCTTGCCGCCGTTACTACTCGGGGCTTTACGTTGAAGCTTTCTGCGTCCTCCAACAGAAGGTATGGGTCATCACTGAAGCTGTCGTCCGCAAGTGTGGATGTGGGGGGCAGGCTATCAGTGTCTGTCCCAATGATTTTTTGGGCTTCAGTATAGTCGACGCCTACTTTTTCGCAGAGAAGAGCAGTCTCGTTTGCGAGGGCAATGTTAACATCTCGTTGTGAGATTTCGAGGAGCGCAGCTAGTTCTGCCGCTTTCACGTTGCCCGTTTTTCTAACGCCTCTCTTGGTGAGTGTTTCCAAAATGATTGACGCGGCCTTCAGGCTGTCCCTGTCGGTTGCCGCAACGATTCGCTGATGGTTTGCGGCTTCCTCCCACGTTCTAGTGTGCAGAGTTTGAATTGGACTGTAAGCTAGACCGAAGTCCGTTCCAACTTTGAGTCCCGAGGTGTTTTCCAAAGTTTCTTTTATTAGGCCTTCTGTGATGCCAATTCCGGTTAAGCTCGTGACTATTATGAGGGATCCTCGTTGAAGGCTCGAGCCTATTTTTCTGCACGTGTTCTCTAGGTCTGAGTACTCTGCCTTTTTCTTTGAGCTGATTTTGACAGGGGTTGTGATTGCGATGATGTCGCTCTGAGAAACTGTTTCTTTAATGTCGTTTGTTGCGCTCAAACGTCCCGTTTTCACATGGTCTTTCAGCTTGGCCCCTGCTTCGAGCTTCAAAAAAGGAACTCTTCCTTTGTCAATGCGGCTGACAATTGTCTGGTCTGCGTCCACACATGTGACTTTGAATCCCGCTTCTGCAAAAAGAAGGGCTTGGAGAATGCCGGCTTGTCCGCATCCGATGATGCTTACGTCCAGTTTTCCCCGTTTTTCTACAGTGTTGATTTCTTCTGGTTTTGCTTGCATTATCAGTGAGGACATAGGGCTGTTCTCCGCGGCCTAGTTGAGCTTCTTGATGATTGCTTTGAGTTTCGAACTGTACTCTCTTACGAGCTGTCTGGTTTTTTGGTTGGTTTTGGCTTCTGCGTATATCCTGTAGATTGGTTCGGTGCCACTTGGTCTTATTAGGATGCTGCTTTTGTCTTTGAACCAGATTTTGACGCCGTCCAGAGTGTTTGTTTTTAGCCCTTTGGTTTGTTCGATGAGTCTCTGAAGGACTTCTTGTTTAATCTCTTCTCTGCATTCGATTTTTGCTTTTTCGATGAAGTATTCGGGTAGTTCTTCTATTAGCTCTGAGAGTTTTTTGCCTGTTCTGGCCATGATGTTCAAGATTAGAGCGGTTGTCATTGCGCCGTCTCTGACTGATTGGTGAGGTCCATAGAAGATTCCGCCGTTCTCTTCGCCGCCAAGCTTGGCTCTCAGTTCTTTCATGGTTTGAGCAACTGTTACGCTTCCTATCTTGGTCCACACAACATGTCCGTTATACCTGTCAGCTATGTCCTTGATTATGGTTGAAGAACTCAAGGGGGTGACTATCTTTTCGCCAGGATTATCCTTCAAAAAACACTTGGCGACCAGGGCGAAAGTCTGGTCTCCCATGATGATATTTCCTTTCTCGTCGACAAAAATAGAGCGGTCAGCGTCACCGTCATAGGCCACGCCCAAGTCCGCACCTGAGGCTTGCACTGTGGTTGCCAAGTCTCCTAGGTTTTCTGGGCGTGGTTCAGGGGGTCTGCCTGGAAATGTTCCGTCTATGTTTGCGTTTATCGTGGTGACTTTACATCCCAGTTCCCGCGCAAGGCGTGGCCCTGTTAGGCTGCCTACGCTGTTTGCTCCATCGATCAACACATGGTAGTGTTTTCGGGCTATGGTTGCGACGTTCACGTGTTTTTTTACGGCGTCGATGTATTCGTCGATTATTCCTGGAAGTTCGCATGTAGCTCCTATCGCGTTCCATTCGGCGAAGCTTATTTTTTCGTCGAAGTAGGTGTTTTCGATTTCGATTTCATGTTCGTGAGATATTTCTATTCCATCGTTCCCCATCACTTTTATTCCGTTGTATTCCGGCGGGTTGTGTGATGCTGTCACTATAACTCCGCCGTCGGGTTTGTGGTTTTTCACTGCGTATTGTAGTGCGGGTGTTGGCGCCATCCCTGCGTGGAGCACGTTGCACCCTGTAGAGTTCAAGCCGGCAATGACGGCCTTTGCGAGCATTGGTCCGCTTGTCCTGGCGTCGTACCCGACTATGAGTAGTCCTCTTTTAAAAAAAGTGCCTATTGCGTAGCCGACTTTGATCGCCATTTCAGGTGTTAGTTCCTTGTTGGCTAGACCGCGGATGCCGTTGGTGCCGAACAAGTGTTTTGAGTTTAGCATGATGTGGCAGGCCTCTTTTTATCAAATGCGGCTGGGCGTTAATACACTTTTGGAGACTTCGTTTGCTGGGCAGACAGATATTCCCTCGGCGAGGGACACATCGTGCTTTATTTTGGCGTGGTCGCCGATTATGCAGCCTTTGTCGATTGTGGCTCTCTCCCCGATAGTTACGCCTTCGCCCACTATCGCACCGTTTATTGTGGAGGCGTCGGATATGACCACTCCAGCAAAGATGATCGAATCCTGTATGTGCACGTTTTTGCCGATAATAACGTCTTTACCTACAACTGCGTAGGGTCCTAGCGCTGATTTCTCTCCTATGCGGACCTTCTTGCCGATGGCCACGGGCTTCGTGAATTCTACGTCCTTTCTAAACTTGAAGCTCTGCTGGTCTGGGATGGAGGCGAGCATTTTTCTATTGATTTCTAAGTAGTCTTCAGGTTTGCCGATGTCCATCCACAATCCGTTGAAGACACGTCCGTAGAGTTTACCTTTTTCCGCAAGTTTTGGGAAGATTTCGTGTTCAACGGAAACTGCTCGTCCTTCTGGAATATAGTTGAAGATTTCTGGACTGAAAAAGTATACTCCTGCGTTTATCAGGTTCGATGGGGCGGTTCCAGGCGAAGGCTTTTCAATAAACCTTACTATGCGGTTGTTTTCGCTTAATTCGGCAACCCCGTATCTGCTCGGATTCTCTACGCTGAGAAGGGCTACGGTTGCGACGGCTTCTTTTTCCTCGTGAGTCTGTAAGAGTTCGCTGTAGTTGACGTCCGCAAATATATCTCCGTTGAGCACCATGAACGGTCCGCCGTGTCCGATTCGTTTTTCAGCCCTTTTTATTGAGCCGCCCGTTCCTAAAGGCTTTCTCAGGGGGTCGTGTGAATATGTAACGCGGATTCCGGATCTTGGGACTCGATGATGTTTTATGTAGACTTCTGTTTGGTAAAAAACGGCCATTATGACGTCTTCTATTCTGTTTCGTGCCAGCCTTTCAAACGTCCACTGCAATAGTGGTTTGTTGACGATTGGAAAAAGTATCTTGGGTCTTGTGCAGCTCAGTGGCCTTAGCCTTGTGCCGAATCCTCCCGCCAGGATCACTGCCTTCAAAGTTTTCGCCGCCTTGAACTGTAGATTTATATTCGATTTGCTGGGAATAAAACAGTTTGGTGAAGGAGGACAAATCTTTGAAGGTTCTGCTTCATGAAATGAGTTGGCCTGAAGCCAAGGAGTACTTCTTCAAGAATGATATCGTGATTCTTCCAGTCGGCTCTAACGAGCAGCATGGGCCTGCAAACCCGTTGGGAACGGATCATCTGATCGCGAAAAGTATAGCTGAAGAGACCGCGAAGCGAACAGGAGCGCTATGTCTGCAGGTCATTCCATTTGGCGTGAGTTCGCATCATAAACAGTTTTACAAAGCAATTTTCATTTCTCCCAAGACGTTTAAGAAATACGTGAAAGAAACGTGCTTGTCCCTTAACTATTACGGTGTGCGAAAAATTGTGGTAGTCAATGGCCATGGAGGTAACCTAGCTGCGCTTTCAGAGTTGGCTAGAGAATTGAGGGAAGATGGGATTTTCATGTCCGTTTTTCAATGGTGGCCTGCCGCGGCGAAGCTTCTGCCCGACCTTTTTGTTGCTGAGGAGCGGAGGCATGCCGGTGCTGAAGAGACATCTGTTAATTTGGCTTTGCATCCGAACCTCGTTAACATGAGTGAAGCATTGGATGAAGAGGTTCGTAGACACACATTGCAGATAGAAGGCCTGACGCTGCCGTTGAGCACCGTGGATGAAACTAGTTCAGGGGTGTACGGGAAGCAGTCGACAGCTTCTCAGGAAAAGGGAAGGGACGTTTTCGAAGCAGTGGTAAGCGAGCTGGTCAAACACGTTGCTGTGTTTAGGGAGGCAAGAATCGAGGATTTGATGCAAAAGCCGAAGGTTTAGTCGCGGTCTTTCAGTTTTCTGCTAAGGTCGTCGGTTAGGCGTACAGATATTTCTGTCTTTCCCATGTAGTTACTTCGTTCTTGTCGGCTGGTTGTTGTGGTTCGTATTCTTTCCACTCTTGCATTTTGAAGTCGGTGTATTTTTCTGCGATTCTTGTACCTAATGCTCTGATGCAGACATCGTCATTTTTCCACTCTTCCAAGGCTTCTTTCAATGATGATGGCAGCACTTTGACGCCAAGGCTCTTTCTTTCTTCTCCTGTTAGGTGGTAGATATTCACGTCGACGGGGTCGCCCGGATCGATTTTCCTTCTGATACCGTCCATTCCGGCTTCAAACGTCGTCGTGTAGGTTAGGTATGGGTTGCAGAGTGGGTCTGGGCATCTGAACTCTATTCTTGCTTCGTTTCCGTTTTGAGGGTTGAATGCGGGTACTCTCACTAGTGCGGAGCGATTTCTTTTGCTCCATGCTACGTAGACTGGGGCTTCATAGCCTGGCACGAGTCTTTTGTAACTGTTGACTGACGGTGCGATTACGGCGCACAGAGCTTTCGCGTGTTCAAGCAAGCCGCCGACGAAGTATCGGCATTCTTGGGAGATGTATGCGTAGCCCTTCTGGTCGTAGAATGGGTTTTGTTTTTTCTTTGAGTTCCAGAGTCCGAGGTGGATGTGCATGCCGCTGCCGGCTTTGCCGTGCCATGGTTTTGGCATGAATGTTGCTGTCCAACCGTATTTTTTGTCAGCTGTGGCTTTGGCCGCGAACTTGTGGCGCATTATGTTGTCGGAGGTTGTCAGCGGGTTGGAGTATTTGACGGTGATTTCGTTCTGAGCTGAGCCCACTTCGTGGTGTTGTCTTTCAACGGTGATTCCCATGGTTGCCAGGGCGTTTGAGAGTTCCATGCGATAGGATTCGGTGAGGTCTCGTCCTGGCGAGTTGTCAAAGTAGCGTTGCTTGTCTATGAGATGGTTTTCAACGGGTTCTATTTCGCCTTGCTCGTTTCTTTTTACGAGGTAGAATTCTAGCTCTGCAGCGGCCGTGCCTTGGTAGCCTTCCGCCAACATTCTTTCCATTGCTTTCCTCAGGACGTGTCTTGGGTCGTCTTCGAATTGCTTGCCGTCTGGTCCCTTGATGTCGCAGATGAAGCTGGCGACGCTTTTGTCGTAGAAGTAGTAGGGACATACGGTGAAGGTTGCTGGGTCGGGTTTCATTATCATGTCGCTATCTTCAATTATAGTTCCGCCTATCATCGAGGAACCGTCGAACGTCACGCCTTCCGTTAACGCGTTTTTGGCCTGTTCGGCTGGTATTGTCCTGCCTCTCAAGTAGCCGAGCATATCGGTAAAGTGCAGAAGGATGAAGTCGGCGTTCTTCGTCAGTTTAAAGTATGTATCGTAGCTCTGGATTTCCTTCGACCTTACGTGTGTCATGTTGTCATCTCAGTGCTCAAACTAATAATATAGTGAAGTTCTGATGTACATATAAAAACTTTATTACCAAAATGAAAGGCAAATGTTAAATAAAAGATGTGAATATTGGATGAGTGTTCAGCGAAGGTGTTTCAGGATGCATTTGGACGAAACAGATGTCAAAATCTTGAAAGCGTTAACTGCGGACGCGCGACTTTCATCGAGACAAATTGCCAAGCAGTGCGACATTTCAATCGGCACGGCGCTGTCAAGGATAAAGAAGATGGAAATCGAAGGCATAATAAAAGGCTATACGGCGCTTCTGGATCAGGAAAAACTGGGTTATGAATTGACAGTTGTGACCGAAATAACGGTTTCAAAAGGAAGGCTTCTAGAAATGGAGAATGAGATTGCTCGGATCCCTAACGTCTGCTGCGTGTACGACTTGACAGGTTTGGCGGACGCTGCGATAATTGCAAAGTTCAAGAACCGAGAGGATTTGAGCAAATTCACAAAGCATCTTCTATCATTGCCCAACGTGGAACGTACGAACACACACGTAGTTTTGACAACCATAAAAGAAGACTTTCGCGTAATCTAGACAGCATCGCCACCTATCCTACTTTTTCTCTTCAGCTTGGAGGAGAAAAGATAAGATTTAATTTAGGCCATAAATTAGAAGATAGAACGATTGGTCTTTAAAGCGGGGGTTGCCAAGCATGGTCAAAGGCGTAGGCCTGAGGCGCCTATCCTGTAGGGGTTCGTGGGTTCAAATCCCACCCCCCGCACCAGAATTTCAGGCTCGTTTTGGAGCTATTTTAGCCAATGAAGGATAATTTGAGATGTTGCGACTGGGGGTTGAAATTTGAACACACGTTTACCGGTAAAAGTGCTTGGGTTCTGCATCGCAGGATAGCTTCAAACTCTCGGTTCAAACATTTCTGCAAGCGGTCAATGGCGAGCAAAATAATAGTTTCGTCGCGGTAAAAACCGCCATGACAATATCGCGATTTGATAATTTATCTAAGGAGCTCGACCATTTTCAGCTGTCCGGTTATGGCACATTGTAACTTATGGACCTCTAAATCGTAGGTAACGTCTTATTGCTATTGCTGCTAGGATTATCAAAAGCATTGGGACCAGCATTATGCTTGTGGAGTATTCAGGTATCGCGTTTGTTCCGGTTATTTGGATGTAATGGCTATTGTAGTCGTAGCTCAGATTGATGGTCGTAAATGTTTCGTTTTGAGTTATCGTCGCCGAATTAACTATGTTTCCGTCGAGTACTATTTCCCATGGACCGGCCAATAAGCTTGATGGTATCGATATGTTGAAGAAGCCAGTCGCGTTTGCCGGCCCGATTACATTGAAGGTTATTTCCTTGTTTGCTTGGTCAAAAGTGAACGCCGAGACCGTGCTGTTGCTGATGAGTGAAGTAGGAAAGATCGTGTTGTTCCAGAAAACTGACAGTGGATTTACAGGGTTGATTAACGGGTAGTCGTCGACTCCATGCCACGGTAAGTTGGTGTCACCGACGCCGTCGCTGTCGTTATCCAGCCCCGTATAATCGCTCCAGTAGTTTCCTTGTCCACCAGCGCTCCAAGTGTTGTTGGAACTTCCTAGGGAGAGACCACCGTAGCTGTTGATAAAGTTGTTATGGAAAAATGTGTTGTTGTTAGACGAGAAGGCGCTAACAATAAGGCCGATGTTTTCGATTACATTTCTCAGTATCCAGTTGTTGCTGGAGCTATCCAGAGCTATTGCATCCACAGTGGATTCAATTATGAAATTATCGCTTATTGTGTTATTCACAGAAGAGTCGAGCCTGATACCATCACCGATTATCAAACCTATTCGAGAACCTATCGTTGATGACACTATGTTGCCCCTGATGATGGCGTTATAACACTGGTACAGGAGTATTCCAGGAGATCCACTTAGCGTCACTATATTTCCGCTCACCGTAGAGCCGTTTGAATTATCAAGATACACACCGGTCGAACAGTTCCTTACGGTGAAGCCGTCAACAACGGCATTGTCGGTCGTTATTTTAATTCCTACGCTTCCTTCAACAATGTTGGTGCTCAAGCCGTCTATAATCGTGTCTTCCTTGTTGACCCCGAGAAGCGTCAGGGTCTTGTTAACAACTAGATGTTCATAGTAGACTCCGCTGCCGACCAAGATTGTGTCTCCTCTCTCTGCGGCATTGATTGCTTCCTGAATTGTGGCGAATTCAATCCCGGTGTTGACATCGCGAACCCTGTTGGATTGAGCGTCGGCAAGAAGTGTCAGATAGCTCTCACTAAGGTTAGCGTACGCATTCTCTAACTTGATGTTTGTTTTGTTCAATTCGGTGTAAATCTGGTTCAACGTGTCATAGGTTCCATTCAGTTCCGCATACGCTTGATCCAGGCCGTTGTAAGCCTTGTCCAGTACACTATACGCCTTGTCCGAATCGGCATACCTGAGCATTAGGATGCCGTTGAAGACCAGCGAGACAATCAGACCGCAGATTACAAGAAAAGTCAACCACTTTAAGACACTCGCTCGACGCGCTGGAAACGGAAAAGGGCGTGAGGGCGTTCCAGAAGGCTCCTCGACGTGGTTCATCGTAGAGACAGCGGCTTCGCCAAGCGAGGATAGCCCGTATTTTCCATTCACAGTCTTGAGAAGCAGGCTCCCCAACCCTTCAAGATGGTAAGTCAGATGCGAACTCTCAATCCCCATTTGCCTCTGGAGATCCGAGAAACTCTCGGGCCCGTTGGAGAGTGTTCGAAGAATCTTGCGGCGTATAGGATGCTTCAAAGAGCTAAAGAAAGTTGAATAAGTGTCTTCGTCAAAAGTGGACATAGACACCATCAAGGAGCATATTGTACGCCGTTTGAAATAAGCATTTTCGTAAAGAAACTTTTACTCGCGACTCTCCCGCTCAAATAGACAAACCTTTTCTCTCAGAATCCATAAGACAGGAATGATTCACAAAAACATTTATTAGGAAAGAAATGAACCTTTTGTGCACGATTCCATTCTGTGACCCTTTTCGTGCTAGACGCTTTTGAGTATAAGGTCGCAGTGGCGTATGAACGACCTAAATTGCATGCCCTCACATTTTGAATCTCAGTTGGCAGTATCGCCGACATTCTCTAGCAGGTGCAACGCCTTGAGGAGTGCCTCTGTCTTCGGATTGTCGTGGCGAAGTCCTATCATCTTCATCCGTCCGTATGTTCTGACATCAACTACTCCTTCTCTCTCGAATATTTCGAGGTTGCGATGAACCTGATCATACGTGCTGTTAGTCATGCGGACAAGAGCGGAAAGATGTATCTCCCTTACCTTAGAAAGAGCCAGCAGTATCTTTTGCCTGCACGAAGAAGCGAGTATCTGCTGAAGTTTCAACTCAAGAACCTGCTTGAAAGAAGGGGTGATAAGCCTTATAAAGCTGAGGAAAACGTCGGGAGGGGAGAGACGAGTTAAAGTATCATTTGCATATTTTCACTTTTACTCGTCTCTGCCCTTAGGAAACATTTCCTGATCTTCTAATAAATCTGGAACAGACCTGGTTAATACTGAAAAGCAGGAGAAAGAAAGATGAAAAACGCAGTCAACATGACAAAACATGCAAATAGAATCATCTCAGCATTCCTCATAGTAGTTTTTCTAATAGCTTTGACGCCAGCACTTGGTTTCGCAGTCGCAACACACACGTCTTCCAGAACCGTTTGGGAGAATCCCTTTACCCAGACGACCTTTCACCAGGACAATCAAGTCAACTCCACCCTCTATACTTTCCCCAAAGTGATATGGAACGGCTCTCAGTACGTTGATTACATCTTCAACTCGTCAGACATGAGCGCAGGCATAGGTTCAGTATACATCAAAGTATGCTCGGACCACACGATCTTCTACGATCCATACAGGGAAGAGGAGATAATAGGAGATGAACACTGGACCGTTGAATGCTACAACCAGTCAACCTGCTCCTGGGAAACCGATTCTCAAGTTGAAAACATTGTTCTCTCATCGGTCAACTCTTCAGGAATAGACTTTGAAAGAACAACAACGCTTGCTTCAGGTGCCACGCTCGACGTTTTGTATCGGCTTGAACCGGGTTCGCAACTGAAAATTTCAGCCATGTTTGATCCTGTCCAAGACGGCGAGTACAGGCTGGTTTGGACCCTCGACAAGGTTTCCGCTACAAAGGCAAGATGGCTCGACATAACAGAGAACGTAGCCACACAAGTGGTAAATGACACGTCTTGCTCATGGGTGCAGTTTGCCAACGACAACGAATCCAAATGCCTTATAGAATGGCCGGACGCCGGTTTCTTCAACGAGACTATTCAGAGATGGGAAACATACTTCCAGAAGCTTGAACTGCAAAGGGAAATTTCCGATAACGATTGCAGAGCAAACGTTACATTCGGAGACTTCAAACTAGCAAGTGGGCAACCTATTATACTGGATCCTACTATCGCCACCTTCAACTCCACCGGAGCACTGGACGGCTTGGTTGAAAGATACGGACCTTCATATCCTCCGAACACGGGCACGTTCGTCGACACGAGCGGTTCCTCGCTTATCGTGGGTCAAGCATATGCGCAGCAAAACGGTGGTTACATGATAGATCGCGGCTACCTGAGTTTTGACACGTCCTCAATTCCTGCCATGGCGTACAACATGAGCACGACCCTGAAGTTGAAGACAAGCTGGCTTAATACAATCGTAAATTTCACAGTGCAGGTGTGGGGTGGAAAACAGCCCGTCTACGTCGGCAACCTCACAATTTTGGACGGGGTTCAACCCATCTACGGAAATAGCCTTACCACAAGCAGTTGGGGGACGGGAAAAGTCAAGGTGGCCACTTGGGGCACCTCTAACTACCCTGCTAACGGTATTTATATCAACCTCACCATCCCCTCCAACCAGATAAACAAGACAGGCAGAACACAGTTTGAACTGAACTCCAGCCGAGACGGCATAAACGCTCCTCAAAACAACTCCGTCGAAGACGTCGCTTTCTATTCAGGCAACTCGACAGGCAACGAGCCCAAACTCGAAGTAAGCTACAACCTAGACACGATAACTATCGGAACATCGAATCCAGTCACATGGTTCTATCGAAATGCAAGTAACAGCAGAGCAGTAATAGTCCTTTTCGGTGGTGACAGCTTGTCCAGCACCTCTGTTTATATCAGATCCATCGACTTCCTGGATGGTCCCATATTTCCCGAGAAAGAATTCGGAAAAGTACAGTTCCTTGATGCATTAGTAAACAATGGGTTCTCCATCTACACTCCATCAAATGATAGCACTTTGGACGGCTACCATACCCTCTACCAGAACACTTCAACTTGGGTGCAAGACCTAGCCACATATCTCATGAACAATCAAACATACAAGCAAGTGTACCTGTTTGGTATGTCTGGCGGAGCAACAGTGGTTGGCAATGAGATTCAGAAGGACTATGCTTCAACATTTTCAGCGGTAGTCATGAACTGTGCACCTGTTGACTGGAAACCAGGCGATTTTGGTCTCACCCTTACGGGTCAGATGTGGCATACTGCAGCTACCGCTTCTAAAGCAAAGGTACCCACGTTCTTTCCGGAAAATACAGGCGACTGGGCTTACAATGAAACATTGTGGTACTACCAGAACGAAACTGTTCAAAAGGAGTGGCTGAATTGGACTGGAGGTCATGGAACATTCTTCCAGCCTAATTCAACTTCTTTAGGATCTTGCGGCGACAACGACTCGGTGGCGGTTATTAACTGGTTCAACTCTGCACACCCCATCAGTGGGAATGGAGGCACAATTCAGCTTGTACCGTATCCCGCCAATTGGTCGAACTGGCAGTGTGCTCAGTCTAATGACGGAGATTCCAGCTACGTGAGCACTGGTTCCAGCGGACCTGAGGGAGAATCTGCCTATGACTTGTACAATGCGAGTTTTCTAATGATACCTTCTGGAGCAACAAATGTCACAGTATCCGTGCACGTGGTCGTGAGGTCGACGTCAGCATTGCACAGAGCATCGTTTTCAGCAACCATCAACGTCACATCCATAGGTTACAATCAAGGAGGATCGTTTGTTCCCTCCACAACATACCAGGACTACAATGCCAACTTCACCATTTCAGCAGGCGATGGCGCATCACTGCAAATCGGCGTAAAAATCAACCCCGGAACCAGCCTGATAGGTGGAATACATTACTACTACGACGGGTACTGCACAGAAGTCTACGCAATCATCACCTGGACCTAAAAACGCAGCGGCAGACTAAGATAATCTTCAGATTCGCAACAACCGCAGAAAGACTGCAGCATATGCAACATATCTTCCCCTTTTTTCTGAATTTATTGAAGAGCTAGTGTTCGCCGGCCGCCCCTTTTGACAAGCTCGCCCAGAAACATACAGGGAGGATTAGAGAGCAAAAACCTTCAGATACGCTCAGCTTTTGTCTAGGGTTCTTTGGTAGGGAATTCTCTGGTTCCTTGGGCTAGAACAATCATGAGACTAACGAGATAAGGTCTTCGAAGAAAGACAGAATGCGATTAACCAGCTTCTTAGTCGTCGATTGTCGTTGTGCAGCCAACTTTATCTGTCTCTGACCAAGCGGACGCGAGAATGAAAGCGCTGTCCGGAATAGATACTTCTCGACAGTGAAGTTTCAACCTTCCTTTCTCGTTTCAAAAATCAGTTCCTGAATTTTGGCGCTTGTCAGGACGAATTTGATGTGGCGGCAGTTATTTTGCTTGCACTCCAAGCAATCTAATCCTTGAGGATTATGTTTATCTGCACGGTTTTCCCAAGGTTTCTGTCGTAAAGCAGCAAACCTCTCTCGTTTACATCGACCCCCAATAAAGATATGTTTCCGGGGTATATGCCAAGCTGCTCGAAGCGTAGGCGGACAGCCTCTGCAATGAAGTCTGCTATGCTTACTTAGTGCTTGCGGGTTTTCTTCAATGAACTCTTCGATCGTTTGGACAAGCTCTTTTGACAAGCTTATACCACTGTATTTCCCTTTCGACATGCTTTACCAATGCCGTAATGTCGACGAGGAATATATTTAAAGTGCTAGGGCTCGACTGGATCACCTCAAGAGAAAGATGAACAGCAAACCCGAGAGTTTGAACGCTGCAATGACTAGGGTACAATGGCAGCCCGGGAGAGATTCGAACTCTCGCCAAACATACTCAGTTTGCTCTTTTACCGGTAAAGTTGGGTGGAGGTCCCACCCCCCGCACTCTTCAACGAACGCACCACACTTTTTCGGGGCTCTTTTCGTTTTCCGGAAGACATGGAGACATTTCTGAAATAGCATAGATAAGCCTTAAACTGGTGGTTGCTATCTTCGAACCTAGTCTTCTCTCCACTTGAATAGTCTTGCTGCCGCCACGAATGCAATTATCGTCATTGCGGCAATGACGGCCAAGTCGATTAGCGCGCGCACACACACGTTTTGCGCTGCGTGCTAGACATGTTATTGTCCAAAATGTTATGAATATTAAAATGACCTCGTCCTGTAAGCGGTTCGGCTCATATTTTTAGTTTCATTCTTACCAGCGGAAGTATTCCGCCTGCAATAGGCAAACATCCCACCACGAGAGCTACGACGATACTTGATATGGAAGAACCAAAGATTTCGAGCAACATGAGGGCTGAGAAGTAGGCAGGCGCAATCGGGAACAGACCGAAGATTATACTCATCAACGCTCCAGACACATAGTTTCTCAACAGGATAAGGACACCTCCAACCCCGACCAAGAACCCGGGCGCGAACATGAGCAGGGCTGAAGAGCTCAAAGGGCCCCCTCCATAGGGACTTGTTGGAAGCGTGTAGATGTATGCAGCGAGGATCGTCAAGGCTCCGCTGGTTATGCTCATCGTGCCTCCGATGAGACCGCGAGTTGACGGTTTGATGTGCTGGACCACGAGAAATTCTCTGACGGGCTTCCTGAAAGCCAAGAATAGCGTTGTGGCCTCGGCTGCTAGAATTGCGGAATCGATTGCAAGGCTGAAGGTGTCAACCGGAATTGGAACGCCCGCGTTCTGATACGTTATCCAGAGCAGAGGGAGGAGGAAAAATGGGACTAGACGCTGGAAAATTGTTAAAGCCGATTTGACGATTACCGTTTTCCAGCTCCACGTTTTCCTCGTGAGAACGCCGAAAGCAGAAATTATGCCGAGGAGTAGGATGACCGTGCTGCTGAACAGTCCTGGGAGGCTGAAAAGCAGGAAAGGCGAGGTGGGAGAGAATTTTGAGAGGGCACTGTAAGTCACTACGGATGCAGTTGCTAATTCCAGCAGGACGAGTGTAAGCGCTTCTCTTGGCACTTTTGCAAGGGGCCTTATCTTGCGCTTTTCTGCTTCCTTCCACAAGTCTATTGCCTCTATTGACAGTAGCGCTTCTTTTCCTGCGTCAGTGAGGCTATACAGTCCGTCCTCTCGAACCTTGATGAGTTGGGCCAGTTTTTTCAGATGATGATCTAGGTTACCGCTGCTTTCTATGCTCAAATGTCTCTTCAAAGAAGCGAAGCTAGTGGGCTGCTTCTCGAGGATTTTCAGAATTCTGATTCTAACAGGGTGTGAAATCGCCTCAAAAAGCTCCGCCGAATCATCCATCTGACAACCCTCAACATACTATTGTTAATACACTTAGATAATTCTTGCATCTTTTACCATATTTGACTTACTCTTCAAGGGCTCTTGGCAAGCTTCATGCGTCGTCCTAAAATGGGGAGGCCATGATGAGAATAGTCGATGGGGTGTGTTTCTAATCTGTGAGCGAATGATGCCAGTTTATTATGTATTCAGGGAGCCTGAGTCCTCTTTCGCCCAGTCTCTCAACCAGCCTCACAGGCAGCGGGCTTAATACGTATGCCGCCCTCATGTAAAACCTTCTAGGTTGCCCCGGCTTGGCCTCTTCCTCCAGTGTTATCTGGAGGTCTGATTTTTCTTTCAATGTCGATTTTTTTGTTCCTGTTATTGACAGGACTGTTCCGTTCATTTTTTTCAGGATGTCGCACCATGCTATGACAGGTTTGGTCTCGCCAGAATATGACAGCAGAATTTCTAGGTCGCCTGGTCTTGGTGGTGGAGTGTTCACACCTCTAGTTATGAAGACGTTGTCTCCGAGGGTGCTCTTGATGTGAAAGAGCCTTACCGCTGTCATCTTGACTATCTCGTTCGCCGTACCCTTTCCACCGAGAAAGACATCGGTTCTTTTTTCCAAGGTGTCCACAAGACGTGTGTAGGTCTCAGATTCTGCTACAGAGTCAACCATGGGTCCGAGCTGGGCGAACTCTTCTTCGCAGAGCTGGAATACTTCGTGTGCCTCGAGGTTTCTGAACATGGCCTCAGTCATCATGCATAGAAGGAGAAGGCTTCCTAGCTCGAAGATGTCGCCCATTATGCCTGTCTCGCTGTAGTCAAGCGAAGGTTTCGCTCTGCCTCGCCCTGTCAATTCAATGACTTTTCCACATCTGCCAACGATATTTGCGAGCGGTGAGTTCAGACTGGAGGTTATGAGTCCCATAGAAAATTTCGTCGACTTCTTTTCGCCGATGTATTTTGAAAGGTCCTGAGCCATTCCAAGCGGATCGCCCGATATACCGCTTCCCGAGTTTATCAAGAGTAAGGTCTTGTTGTACCGCCTTTCGAACTCGGCCGCAGCGTCATACATGTTCTTCCCCGGAAAACCTGGGTCATCGGGAGTCAGCACTACCTTGTTTCTCCAGCCTAATTGACTGATCGCTATCTGGCTCATAGCCGCGTTGAGAGAATACAATGACCTGCCCGATCCTCCACAGACCACACAGTCCGCTGATTTTAGCTCTTCGTACAGTGATGTCAGCTCTCTCTTCTTGATATCAAGCAGGTTGTCCCTAATTCTGTTGATGTATCCGATGCGGCTGACCTTGCTTCTAATCTCTATCACACTCGGTTTAATCCAGAACTCAGCAACTCTATATTTGTCTTGCGCGCACCAACGGAAGTTCCACGTCACTAGAATTGCATGCGCTCGACATAAACCTTTTTTCTGGCTTCAGCTTTTGCTATGACTAAACCTGTTGTAAAAATCTAAGGTGAAGCTATTGGAACATGCTATAGAGACGACCGAGCTTACAAGACGCTTTGGCGGCCTTGTGGCAGTTGTCAAGCTGAACATCTCGGTTGAGCGTGGGGAAGTCTTTGGGTTGCTGGGGCCCAACGGTGCGGGGAAGACAACGACGATTTCGATGCTTTGTACCATTTTGAAACCTACTTCTGGAACCGCGACTGTCAATGGTTTTGATGTTGTTAAGCAGGATATGCAGGTGCGGAAGTCGATTGGTATTGTTTTTCAGGATCCAAGTATTGATGACCGGCTGACGGGACGTGAAAACCTTTACATGCATGCCAATCTATATGATGTGGCGCCGGGTGAGCAGAAGTCCCGTATTGACAGCGTTTTGAAGCTTGTTGAGCTCGAGGACAGAGCTGACGATTTGATGCGGACTTATTCGGGCGGGATGCGGCGGCGGTTGGAGATTGCTCGAGGGTTGATTCATTGTCCAAAAGTTTTGTTCCTGGACGAGCCTACGATTGGACTTGATCCTCAGACGCGGGAGCACATTTGGTCGCATATTGAGGGGTTGAGAAAGGCTCATGACATTACCATGGTTTTGACGACACATTACATGGATGAAGCCGACAGGCTTTCTGACCGCATAGCGATTATGGATTACGGTAAGGTAGTAGCTTCAGACACTCCTGCCGCGTTGAAGGAAAAGCTTGAGGGTGACGTCATAACGGTGAACACCAAGGAGGCGTCGAAGCTCTCTTCCGTTGTTGCTGGGACTGCAGACATTCTGAGGGCCAACGTAGTAGGCGGCGGACTTGAACTCACAGTTCATGGTGGAAAGGCTCTGTTGCCCAGGATCGTAGAAGCAGCGGCGAAAAACGGCATTTTCATTGAGTCGGTCTCGTTGCGAGAGCCGAACCTTGGAGATGTTTTCTTACATTATACTGGTCGAGCGATTCGTGTTGAAGGTGGTGAGGAGCTGCACGGTGTCACGGCTATTAGAAGGAGACGCATCAAATGACCGAAATCAGGGGAATCTATACCCTTTGGCTACGCGAGATCAAGCGCTACCTCAGGGACAGGGCAAGAATCGTGAGTAGCTTTGTTCAGCCGCTACTGTGGCTTGTAATATTTGGAAGCGCCCTCCGCGTTTTGGTTTCGATAGGCGAGCTAACCTATCAACAGTACATCTTTCCTGGAATCGTTGGACAAACACTTCTTTTTACATCGATATTCATAGGCATCTCCGTGATATGGGACAGAGAATTCGGTTTTCTAAAAGAAATAATGGTGGCACCGATTTCGCGTTTTTCCGTTTTTACGGGTAAACTATTGGGTGCCAGCACGGACGCCATGATTCAGGGAATACTGGTTTTCGTGCTGGGCGCACTTTTGGGGATAACTGTCAATCCTTTAATTCTTGGGGAGGCGTTGCCAGTCATGCTTCTAATAACGTTTGGACTGGTAAGCGTCGGGCTTATAGTGGCCAGTTTCATAGAAAGCCTGGAAAGCTTCGGATTGATCGTGAACTTCATCAACATGCCAATGTTCTTCCTGAGTGGGGCACTATTCCCTGTTCGGGGCGCGGGTGTTCCAAACTGGTTGCAGATAGCCGCAAGCTGCAACCCGTTCACTTATGCCGTTGACGCTTTGAGAACAGTGATCCTCGGCGGGTCGTGGCAGCCCCTGTTCCCCCTCTACGTCGAACTCCTCGTCGTGACCTGCTTCGATCTTGCCATGATAACGATCGGAACTTGGGCGTTCGGCAGAAGAAAATAGATACTCGCTTAAGCCCATTTCATCTTGAATGACCATTCTTAACTGCATGATCAATGCCAGAGTTCAAACTGTCCCGTCAGTGATCGTTCGCTCAAATCTATCCCTACTCGGCTCTATTGTTTCTTTTTTTGAGGGGTATGTTCTTTCTGGTCCATATGGCAGCGCAGCATCATCTTGCTGAAGACCTCATTTGACCTGCAGATATTGCATGAATTACAAGTTGATGTCTCTTGCCCAGATCCTAGTCTTTTGACCAAGTCTGGTTCTCTGATGAACGGTCTACTCATAGAGATAAGGTCAGTCACATCTTTGCTCGTCAAAGCTTTCATGCATTTGAGGCTTCTTATACCATTGACCAAAGCCATAGGAGTCGGACGTGTCACTTTTCTAATCTCTGTCGCATGCCCCGCGAAGGAAGCTTCACGCAGCTCCGGGTCGAGTGAACGTGCTCTAGCCCTCAGATTCTCTTGTCTCCCTATTCCCCCACCGCTGACTTCTATAGCTTGTAATCCGCGTCGAGTGATGACTTCAGCTACTTTTGTGCTGTCTTTGATGGTGAAACCCTTGGGTGAGAAATCATCACAGTTAATCTTCAGCATAATTGGGGTACTATCCCCCACTCTTGATCTGATTGTGTCGTAAACCTCTAACAAAAGGCGCATGCGGTTTTCCAATTTTCCGCCCCATTCGTCTGTACGTTTGTTGGCGACTCGTGACAAGAACTGGGATACGAGATAACCGTGGGCTCCATGGATTTGTACGCCGTCGAACCCAGCGTCTAACGCACGTGCGGCACCCTCACCAAACGCGTCCACGATGTCATGAATCTCTTCTGAGGAGAGGGCACGCACCTTGCAACCATCTACTACGCACTCGGAAGGGCCTGCCTTGTCGACAACGCTATAGATGCCACCGTAGTTGAGTTGAGCTATGATTTTTCCATCATTCTTATGAACCTCATCCGTGAGTTCCCTCAACCTTGGAACATGGTAATCCTCACTAATACCAGCCATCCCGAAATGAGCCTTACCCGAGTCTTTAACGTAGAGGTGGCCTTTGATGATTAGTCCGACGCCGCCTTTGGCAAGCCTGCGATAAAGATAGATTATCTCAGGACCGACAATTCCCCGTTTGTTAGACCAATACGAAGTGGTGGCAGATCTGATGAAACGGTTCCTGATATTCAAGGACCCAATTTTGAAGGGTTCAAACAGGAAAGACATATCTGATGATAATCAAGCTCAGATTTAAAAGGGTGCGCTGCCTTGAAATCAGAAGATTTGCAAGCGCGCGCATGTTAATTTTATTCGGTCAAATGATGCTTGTTGTGCTAGCGGGCATGATTCTCCGACGGTCTTGGTTTGCTCTTTCCTTTTCCGACGCCTCTGTACGTAAGTCCTGCTTTGGCTGCTGCGTCCTCTGTGAAAGCGTTTCTGCCGTCGACCAGGACTGGCGTAGCCAGTTTCTTCCTCAGCTTGCTGAGATCTAGTTTGAGGTACTCATTGTGCTTTGTTGACAGAATCACTGCGTCTGCATTCGTCAATGCTTCATCGAGGTCGTTTGTGAAGGGGAGGTCGAAGCTACGCACGATTGGATCATGAAGTATGGGTTTCGCTCCCCGTTTCTCCAATTCAGCATACAGGGTGGCTGAGGGAGTATTCCTTGCGTCGTCAGAGTTCTCGACGAACGCTACGCCGAGTATTGCTACCTTTGCTCCTTTCAATTTCCTACCGTGTTGTGCCAATCCATCCTCGACAAGATCCACGGCATGCTTCGGCATCGAATCGTTGCGCTCGCGGCTGGAAACGATGACTTTCGGATAAAACTTGAACCTGCCATACTCATCCAAACCGTACTTGAGTAGCCAAGGATCCTTTGGCAGACAGTGTCCTCCCACACCGGCGCCCGGATAATGCATGTTTCTGATTGGATTTGATGCTGGATTTGCAGGGTCGTTAGGCAGCGTGTTCACTAACTCGCGCACCTTGTAGGCGTCAACTCCGAGGCTTTCGCACATAAGACCTACCTCGTTTGCAAAGGCGACATTCACGTCCCTGTACGTGTTCTCAACAACCTTCGCCATTTCCGCGGTAAGAGCATCGGTCGGGCAGAGCTTTGCCTTCACGATGTGTCTATATAACTCTATGGCGCGTTCAGTGCTTTTCTCGTCGATTCCTCCAACTACTCTCGGGAGATCAACGATATTTTTGATTAAGCGTCCTACCATCACCCTCTCGTAACAGAACGCTAAGAAGAAATCTTTTCCAGCCTTCTTGCCTGAGGATTTTTCAAGAAGAGGTTTTACAATATTATCTGTGGTGCCAGGAGCAACAGTCGACTCAACCACTACAAGTGTCCCACGTCGCATGTATCTTCCAACATTTGTGCTGACTTCTTCAAGTGACTCATAATTAGGAACTCTGTTGGCATCTACAGGCGTCTGAACATCTATCAGAATTGCGTCCGCACTCTTGCACGTTGACACGTCTTCCACCACTCTGAACGTGCCTTTCTTTACAACACGCGCTATGAGTTCAGAAAGACCTGGCTCGTCTCCGCCGATCGGATTCTTGCCCGCGTTTAGCAAATCAATCTTCCAACCTGACCGCTTGGACCTGCGCTGAATCCCGACAACGCTGAAGCCCTCCACGTCAGCGAAAAGCGCTGCCACTGGAATTCCAACGTAACCCATGCCGATTACTGCGATTTTACTTACCATGCACAATGCCAAACGTAAGTTGACTATATCTCGTTTTTGCTTCTATCAGCAAATCTGGCACGCGCCGTCTCTTATGTGCTGCTGGCGTCTGTGCCCAATCTGACGCCGACGGTCTTTGCTAGTCGCTGCAGATCGTCATCGCTCATCCATTCGGTCTTAAGGTATTCACAGATTCTTTCATCATCCATTCCCAACCTTCTTGCTTCTTTGACGGCATGCCGGTATGCTTCGACCTCAGTAGGCCTTTCAATGTAAGTGTAGTCACTGTCAAAAAGTTCTTTTCCTTCCATAAACTGTTTCACGTGTACTAATTCGTGGATCACGTCGAGATAAATGTCCACGATATTACCCTCATTCAGATACCTCGCTCCGATTATGAGATGCCCGTCGGTCTCGTTTACTCCCATGTAGCCTCTTATCCCTGCGAACTCAACCCTAAGGTTGCTTAGCACCTTCTCAGTTTCTTCGCCGAAAACCTCTCTGACTGCATCAACGTTTTCAAAACCTTTGAAATACTCCATGAAGGGGTACGTTGCAATCTTCACGTTGCGCCGTATCTCGACGTTCAACTGTGACTCTATTGTTGCCAATCCTCCTGTTAGCGGCTATTTTGAAAGAATGCGAATTAGTAAAGTTTATGCTACTGTACAGGTTTTGAGAATGGGCGAAAACCAAGTTAGCCAGCGGTTCTGTTCACATGTTTCGCGTCAAAACCATGTCTCCAGAAGATTTCGAGTTTGCGGTTCAAATCACAGACCTTATGCACTGGAACCTAACAGCCGCGGACTTCGAATTCATGATTGAACTTGAGCCTGATGGATGCTTCGTCCTGTTCGAAGACTCAAAACGGATAGGTCTTGCCACAACGGTCAACTTCGGTAGCGTCGCTTGGTTCGGGAACCTAATCGTCGACGAGAGCCACCGAGGAAAAGGAGCAGGAACACAGCTCGTCAGGCACTCAATCGCGTATTTGATAAGCAAACACGTGGAAACCATCGGCCTGTATGCGTACATGGACAGAATCCCATTCTATGAGAGACTCGGCTTTAAATATGACTCAGATTTCACAGTCCTAAACGGAAAAGGCTCTTACTTGCCAGTCAAACCCGCAGCGAGAGAAGCCAATTCGCAAGACCTGCAAGAGATCGTCGAATTTGACAACTCATGTTTCGGGGCATGTAGAAGCAAACTCCTTGAACCTATCATTCTCGACACGGGCAACCTATGTGATATTTTTGCCGAACGTGAACGTTTGGTCGGTTACGTTGTGGCCAAAGTGTACAGGCATATGGGTGAGATAGGGCCATTGGTATGCCAAACAGGACGTGAAGACGTGGCACTCAACCTTTTAAGGGCAGTTCTTAACAGATTGGAAGGGTGCGGGGTCTCAATGTACGTTCCAAACAAAGAGAGCACAATTCTGAACTCCTTGAAAATGTTGGGGTTTGCCGAGAGTTTTCGTGTGGCAAGAATGTTTTTTGGGTCTCCCCTCGCTAAAGACTGCATCTGCATGGCCGAATCGTTGGAGAGAGGTTGAACCTGATGTCAGAGTTAGCCAGAATAATCGTTGAAGATTTTCTCAAGAGCTCCTGGTCCTGTATTGAGGCCTTGGTTGGAGAATTGGCCACGTTTAAGCCTGATGCGGGAAGAAAAATTCGCTTCTTCCACTTTAGGAATGGGCGCAAGGACGAGGCGACCTTTGATAGTGGTCACTTTTTTTTGAGGGCTTCGGTTGAATATTCAAATCCGCAGCTGACGGTAGAAGAGGTTCAGGGAATCATAGCCGCTCGCCTGCTTGAGGTATGCGGAAACCACTTCTACTACTACGGCCTCCACACCGTCGACGACAAAGACGTTGACGAAATATGCGGAATGCTGAGTGACCCCTCCCAAGGAGTGGTAGTTCCATTCCTGCTCAATACGGACGAGATTGAACCCGACCGGTATTCGATGAACCCCCTGAAAGAATCCATATTGAACAGTGGCCAAAGTGCGTTTCCGTGTGCCACGGTTAAGACCGACACTCTGGGGATAGACAAGAACTTCGTGCAAAAATACGAAGGTTCATTGATTTGCAAGGACGAAATCGACCTAATAAGTCGACTTCTCAAAACCTGCAACAACAGTTACGTTGACATGGTTGACGCTGTCAAATATGAACAACTAGAGAAGCTTTCCCAAGCGTTCGGAATCAACCTCACCATCTACTCGATTCGCATGCCTCTGACCGTTCTGGGCGAGGAGAAACCTGACGGTATGCTGCATCATATAATAAGAGAAACACACTCTGGCTACGAATCAATCGAATGCGTCTACAAGTGTATGGGCAGAAGTATGAAAAATCTCACAACTCTTCTAACCGTCCCGCACTCAAGCAAAGGATACGCTTCGAAACGCGCTGTCAGAGGAAGAATCTACTTTGATGGGGCCAAGCTGAAAAGCATCAAAGTCAACTACAAAACAGCTCCACTCTACCCGAACGCGATTGACCCGGGCGACGTGAGCGTGGCTAAAGCCGAAGATACCTTCAACGTTGAAGGAAACAAACTCGTCAACTACGACTTCAAAGAAACCCCATCCTCACCCCAATTCTTCCTGTACTCTCTTGCATCGCCCGAGAATGCCGTCCTCTGGCACGGCATCGGAGCCTTCGGCGCATCCGAGCTGCTCAAGAGCTACACAACCACCCGCGTAGCCTGCGCCAAAGACCTGATTGTCAAAGGCCTAAGCGAGAAGCATGGGGTCGCAACAAAAATACCCCTGCAATTCAACCTAGTCCCAAGACACATGTGGTTCCACCCCGTACACCGAAACATAGACGCAAGCATCGGCTGCGTCCAAAACATGAAAGACCTAGCCGACCTAGGCATGAAAATGGAACATCTTCAAACTAACCAATACATCCGCACCTAACAAGTCTTTACCGAGTCTTGGTGTCTGGATGATTTGGAGGGCACTAAGCGTTAATCGGTGGGACTCGTGACGCGCGCTGGGGCAACGCTTTTAAGAAATGAAGAGGATTCTGACGGTTGATTTTCATGTATTTCAAGCAAGTCAAGTATCGGGGCGACAACTTCTCCTACATCATCGCAGACGAGGCTTCGGGAAAGGCAGCCGTCGTTGATCCGAGCTTCAACGTTGACGCAATAATTCTCGTGCTTAAAGACCATAATTTCAGTTTGAAATACATCATCAACACTCACGGCCATGCTGACCACTCGGCAGGAAACGAGGAACTTAAAGCAGCTTTTCAATCGAAAATCGTTGCTCACAAACTCTCACACGTGAACCAAGACATCAGTGTTGTCGACGGAGACATCATCCGCTTAGGCGCCATCTCGATTAAAGTCATGCACACGCCAGGCCATACACCTGACAGCATCTGCCTCCTAATCGATGGCAAACTGCTCACAGGCGATACGCTCTTCGTGGGCGAATGCGGCCGAACCGACCTCCCTGGCGGTAGCGTCGAAGACATGTACACCAGTCTACTGCAAAAAATAGCAAAATTAGACGACAATATCGAAGTGTACCCCGGCCACGACTACGGACCCTCCCCAGACTCAACAATCGCCAAAGAAAAACAAACAAACTACACCCTCCAAAACCGAACCCTCAAACAATTCATCCAATTCATGCAAACACCCTAAAACCAAAAAACGGCAGAGAACTAGCAAAATTGAGTATTCAAAAAAATCACGGATAAGTCACTGATAAGAACCGACGTGCGACAGGATAGTCTGGAAGAAAAAGGAGACTTTGCGCGTGCTCTAAGGAGCGCGCCCTGTTTAAAATGGGGAACGCTGAACCGTGTGGCAGAAAAAAACCTGAGATACTCTTCTATTGGCTCAGGTGGCGCAGCTTTTCACGGGACCATGTGCCAACAGGGCTTCCTAGATGAGCATCCATCCATAGGCCTGTCTGCTTCTTCATGGTTTTGTTACTAAACAATGTTACATCTGTGGTAACTGATGAGAGTGAAGTCGACTCCTGAACGAAGAAATCTTCATAGATTCTTCATGGTTTGTTACCAATCAATGTTACATCTGTGGTAACACAGGAGAGGTAGGGGCCGACTTTGAGCGTATGCGTGCACACACGCGGCAACATTACATCTGATGTGTGTAAGAAGAGACGGGGGCCAACGTTGCAGCATTGTTACAGATTACAATTACGGATTACATCTGATGTGTGTAACAGACGAGGGGGGCCAACGTTGTCGCGCTCTCATCCTGAAGCGAAGCCTCGCACTCTCAGACATCAATGATTCGTGGGGTCAGAAGGCGGATAGCTTGGCCGCTGTGCACGTCCGTTTGAGCCTCAAACAATCACGAAATGAGTGCTCAAAAGCAGGGGGTCGAATTTCAACATTCAGACTGTAAACTTAATGAAGAGGAAGATCATATGACGAAACATTGAACAACGCAGAGAGCCGCGGGTAAGACATGTCCGACAAAACTGTCTCTTACCTTCTTGAGACCGATGTTCCTAGCAACTACCTAGGAAACATGCTGGACTTCATCTACCAAAAATACTTGTTGGCCCAGAAACAGCGCTTCATCAACATTTCCAGATCCACTGATAACGGCGAATCCACCCTCAACTACGACGTGATAGATCAGCACGCAAATCGCAGCCTGAGCGTAACGGTTAACGGCAGCAACCCGTTGAAAATCAGGATAACTCCGCTCGGTGAAAGCGTCACTGAACAAGCCGTGGAAGAAGCTCGGCAGGACGTTGCCATCGGGGTTGACTATTTCGAGGAAAAGGTCAGGCAGAGCACCCTCTATTTTGCGTGGCGGGAAGGAGAAGAAATAGTTCCCGAGGTGGTTTCTAACAAGGAGAAAAAGCCGCTGAACCGGCTTTTCCTCGAAACTCAAATCCTTCTGTTCGTCGTCTTCACCACCGTGGGCCTGTTTCTCTTCATATTCTTGGAGAGCGTGAGCTACGGCTGGATAGCCCCCATCGCGATTTTGGCAATCCAGTTAGTCTTCGTCTTCTATTCCAACAAGTTCATCGAAAGAACAGCGGACTGGCGCATAACCCAAAACAACCCCAGCATTCACCTGCTCGAATACCGTCTACCCCTAGAGCAACAAGAAAACTTCAAGAAAAACTATCCCTCCGACAAATTGAGGGCGATAAAGAAAGAAGTGTACGAGCAGACAATCCTCAAAAAAGGAGAAATCGACTGCGAAACCACGGGTCAAATCTTCAGCAAGTACGGCCTTGTATGCAGCCTGGAAAACCTGTCAGCAAAAAAAGTCAACGTCTTCGAGCTGGTTGAGAAAACCCGGCAGAAATTCGGTTTTCCTATGCCAAAAATCGTCGTGTCCAACACCATGCTGCCAAACGCGGCAGCCGCAGGGCCCAGTCCAAGTCGCGGAACCGTCCTGATCACCACAGGTCTCCTCGCCCAACTGAACGAAGACGAAATCATTAGCGTCCTGGGACACGAGTTTGGCCACTTGAAAGGACGCGACCCCCTCGCCCTCTTCGGCCTGATGTCAACCGAGTTTCTCTTCCGATTCTACGTGCTCTTGCCCTTTGTTCCGTTGATCTTCAACTCGCTACTCTTCTTAGTGTACTTCTGGGCTGTCATGACTCTCATATTCTTCATTGCCAAGTTTTTCGAGGCAAGAGCAGACCTCACATCCGCCATAGTTATCCGTCAACCAAGAATCCTGGCCGAGGCACTTGAAAAGATAGGCTTCAAACGCCTGCTGTACGAGCGCGTGCCCTCCTTCCGCATTCAAGAATGGATTAGCTTGGACCCACATCCGCCCATCTACTTCCGAGTTGACCGACTCAGAAAACTCCAAGACACAACCCACATAAAATATCCACTCTTTCAATCGGCAAAGGAAGTGACTAGAGGCTTCATCGACAGCATATGAACGCTGCAAGACGGAAGAGCCAATGCACCAGCAAATGCACAAAAACGGGGTTTCAGTTGAGTTTGCGCATCACGAGCCCTTTCAGACGTTAACCAGAACCTGTCCGCCTTCAATCTTCGTCTCGTAAGCAGGTTCAGGCTTCTTGGCTGGTCCATTCACCACGCTTCCAGTTTTAACGTCGAACGTTGAACCGTGACACGGGCAGGTTATGTTTTTTCCTTCAAGCGTACCGTCCGACAGCATACATCCCATGTGTGTGCAACGATTTCCAATAGCATAGTACTTGCCCTCCACATTGGCCACGGCAATTTCCTTGCCGCTGGCTTCCACGCCAATTATGTGGCCAGGCTCCGAATCCTTCACAGATACAACCTTCTCAAACGTCATCATACCTCATCTCCTGAAAGTCCATTGCAACCGTTGAGCAACAACTCGTAGCGACGACATAAAAAACTTGCCGTTTTCCACCGTGAATCAGGAAAACAGCTTCTTTTCTTGCTTTTCCACGTAGAACAAAGATGCTCTGGACAGTAAACCTTTTTATAGAAGGCTCGCTCTGTAATGAACCGTCACATTAATTCATGCTTATTAAAGCTTTTGAAAGCTTTCAAGAATTGCATGCAAAATTTTGTGGCAGGAGAAATGAAACATATGCAGATACAACACTTTAAAGACTTGCCACTGAGTCCAGAAGTAATGAGAGGCATCGAGGAGCTTGGATTCACGGATCTGTTTCCGATTCAGGCTCAGGCCATGACTCCGTTACTTGAGGGCAAGGATGTTATTGGACAAGCGCAAACCGGAACCGGCAAAACTGCGGCTTTCGGAATTCCAATGATTGAACGCTTAGACCCTAAGAACAACAGGGTCCAAGGGTTAGTTTTGGAGCCAACACGCGAGCTCGCTGAACAAGTCGCACAGCACATGAGTTGGTTCGGCAAGTACGCAGGGTTCAGGGTTCTGCCAGTCTATGGAGGCGAACCCATCCAGAAACAGATACGCGCTCTTGAAATGGGTGTTCAAATAGTTGTGGGCACGCCGGGGCGTATAATAGACCTGATTGAAAGACGCATGCTAAACCTTTCACACGTGAGAATAGTCGTTTTGGACGAAGCTGACAGAATGCTTGACATGGGATTCGTAGAAGACATAGAATACATACTCTCACAGGTCCCGACCAACCGTCAGACCAGTCTCTTCTCGGCAACGATAGACCAGACGGTGATGAACGTGTGCCACAGGTACATGAGGAACCCTGAAAAGATACTCGTCAGCAAGGATGAAATAGCCTTGACGCAGATACGCCAGTACTACACGGTTGTGAACCCTTACAGCAAATTTGAAAGCCTGTGCAGCATACTCGACGCAAACCACATTGGAAAAGCTATAATCTTCTGCAAGACCAGATCCGAAACGAGCTTCTTAGCCGACAAGCTGAGGGCAAGGGGATACGATGCAAAACCCTTACACGCTGGCTTCACTCAGGCCCAGAGGAACTATGTCATAGACTGTTTCAAGAGGGGAAGACTGAAGCTGCTCGTTGCGACCGATGTTGCAGCAAGAGGCTTGGACATCCAAGGAATCACGCACATCATCAACTACGACGTGCCTCTAGACGCGCTGGTCTACTTCCACAGAATCGGGCGAACAGCTAGGATGGGGCTGGAAGGCACAGCCATAACGCTGGTAGGCTACGGAGAGCTGCCGGAACTGGAGCAGATAAAGGCTTTAACCAAGACCAACATTGAAGAAATCGAGTAGAGCTAGAGTTTTGCACGGCATTTATAAGGAACGGTTACACATTATAAAGGCGCGGTAGCGTTCTGTCCTTGAATAGGAAACAGAGAAACAACGCTACACAAAACAACCAAAAAAACAAAAAGGAGTGAGAAAAATGACAGAAAATCAGAAGACTGTTTTCATTGGCAGGAAACCAGCGATGAGCTATGTTTTGGCGATCATCACAAGCCTCTCAGCAAGCAATTCCAAGGAAATAACCTTGAAAGCGCGCGGACAAGCTATAACGACAGCCGTTGACGTTGCTGAAATCACGAGAAGCCGCTTCCTAAAAGACCTTAAAGTCAGCAAGATCGCCATAGGAACGGAGCAGATGCCACCTCGAGAAGGAGAAAACAGTGCAAGAATGGTTTCTACAATGGAAATAACATTGGCGAAAGAGTAGAAAAACATTGAGAAACAAAGTATCCGTAGGCGAGTATCTCGCCTTTCTTTCTTTGAAATATGAAGTCGACCCGGATCAGCTTTTTCATGCGTTAGGCTTAGCCTGGGAAAACCTGAAAGCCACGTGTGGAGAGCTTCTTATTCAGTGCCGCAGCAAGACTCAGGACAAGGCGGTGTTCCTGATGACCAAAGACTCCAAGGTCGTCTCTCAATTTCCTATATCGAAGGAGTTTCTTTTCGAAAGAGCCAACCCTATCAGGACTTTTCAGAGGGCTGAAATGTTTGGGAGACGCCCTATTAAGAAGCCTGAATCGGCCTATTCTTTCCAGATAAAGGATCTCAGGGTTGGGATGAAAAAAATCAATTTGACGGCCAAAGTGTTGGAGATTCCGAAGCCTACTTTTGTGTTTACAAGGTTTGGCAACTACGCCAGTGTGGCTAATGCGTCTGTGTCTGACGAGACTGGTACGGTGAAGTTGTGTTTGTGGAATGAGCAGATAGACTCGGTTTCGACTGGGGATATGATTCAGATAGAGAATGCCCATATGTCTCTGTTCAGGGGTGAACGTCAGCTGAGAATAGGGAAGAATGGGAAACTCAATATTGTGGAAAGGATGGATTCGGCAAAGCTTGAGAATTGAAGCGGCCTAGTCTCTGCTTGCGAGTATGACGATGTAGTCGGCCGTGTCTGCACACTGGTCTGCGGCTTGTTCGAGGAATTCGATGAAGTCGTCGAATATTACCATGGCGCCGATGTTCATTTGTGGTCCGTATTTGATGAATGACGCTTTCGTTTTGAAGTAGGCGTCGTCGATTTCATGTTCGATTTCTTCGACCTTCTCTGCGCCTGCTATGGCTTCGGCGGGGGCTACCGTTATTTTTTCTATGCATACGCGCAGGGCTTGAGCGCAGTCTACTAGGAGGGAGGTCATGTTGGCTGTCTTGTCGTACATTTCCTGTGGAAGCCGAGTGCCGGAAAGCATTTCCATGCATCGCGCTGCGTCTTTCACGTGATCGGCAAGGGTGTCGAGTCTTTTCACCAAATGGAGCAAGTCCTCTCGGTAGTCGGCAAACAACGCTGCGCCCTTGGATAATTCTTTAAAGACCTCCGTTCTCAGCTTGTCAACCTCTTCCTCTTCTTTGAAGAGGTTCTCGATGCGTTGTATCGCTTCCTTTTCTTTTCCTTCCGAGATGCATCGCATTGCCTGGTTGAGGAATGTTACGGTGTCAAGGGCCTTTGTTATCTGCTCTTGAGCCAGGTCCAAGGCTTTGGTTCTGCGGCGTCTCTCGAACCAGGCGTAACTTCGTTTCTCCATGTCTACATCTCCGTTAAACAATACTTTTTGGCATTCTACTTATAACCTTTCTCGGAATTTGCACAGCGCGCGCTTTCTTCGTCCATCCAATTCGGGCGCACCGTTTGAATGTTCAGCTCTTCCCATCGATTGTCATCAATGTGTCACTTTTCAAAGAATCTCTACTTTTCCAGAATCAACGCCCACAACGTGGTTTTTTCAAAGATGAATTTTAAATTCATAAAGGATATCTTGTTTTCACAACAACAAATCCATGACCTATTATGCCAAAAGAATCCAAACCAAACAAGAAGAAGAGAATACGCCAAGGCGTGAGAGTTGAAGACAAAGCCATCAGAACACTCAGAACTTTAAACAACGAAGAAGCATTCTATTTCTACGAAAACATTAACAAGCCAACCGGACAGAGTGCCAGAAGCCTCAATGAATTCCTAGAAAAAGTCAAATCTGTTAAGCTTGAAAGCTTGGTTTTCCATCTTGAAAGGAACGACTTCAAGAATTGGATTAAAAACACCCTCGAAGATCCCAAGTTAGCCCAAAAAATCGAGATGCTACCCATAGAACACAAAGACCAGCTCAGAACAAAGATATGCACAACTGTCGAAGCTCATCTGAAAGAACTGGAAGGGCCTTCAGTACGAATCGATGAGCTGTACCTGTCTCACTCTAGCCTTGCACATTAGAATATCTGAGAACTGATCCAGAAAGAAGAGCAATACTCGTCGGGAACACCGTAAGATTCAGCGTGCGCGCAGGGACGGCGCGCAAAAAAATGCGTAACGCTGCGTTAATGCAGTTCTGAGAATGGTTCCATGCGTTAACGCAAAAAGGGGCTAGATTTTTTGAGAACTGTTCTCTTTCAGAGAACTGTCACAACACCTCAAAAAGGACCATTGTGTTAATTGGAATTCTGAGAATTCCTGAAAAAACTGGAGTTGTTACTGATTGTTACAGCAAAATTGTTACAAAAATCCATGCTTTTCCGCTAATCCTCGTTTAGCGCGCGCTGAACCTGCTGATTAGTGAAGTTGATAGTTTTCTCTGCAATCTTGGTTTTTCTCAGGTATCAATATGGTGAAACAGACTCCGTTGTCTGGAGTGCCAGTTTCTTGAATTGTCCAGCCATATACCTCCATCATCCTCTTTATCAGATAGAGCCCATAGCCTGAACCTTTGCCCGTAGTGTAGCCTTCGCTGAAAAGCTTGGGTTTAGCATCTTGAGATATGCCTACGCCGTCATCCTCATAAACTAGTTTCAGCTGGTTTTCAGATTTCTCGTAGCGGATTCTGATTTGAGTCAGCTTCTCGCCGTACTTTAGCGAGTCGTCAATCAAATTGTAGAAGAGTTGTCTCAAGAGCGAGTCAGCCAAGAGCGTCAACCCGCCGCAGTCATTCACTATTTTGACGCCTTTCAAGTCTGGAAACAGCCCAACAGCCTCTTCTACAGTCTTCTTCACATCCATGTAAGCCAATTGCTCAACGCCCAGCTTCTCATAAGCTGCTGCAAAATCAAAAATCCTCACCGACTCCCGAACTGCTATCTCAATACTTCTCAGGCTTTCTATTGCGTCGGAGTCAGCAGTCAGCTTATTCTTGAGTAGATACGCGTTTCCCACAACTGCTGTTAGCTTGTTTCGAACGTCATGCCTCGTGAGGCTGCCTACAACTCTCAGCTTCTCATTCATCGCGTCCAGCCTTTTCTCGGCGTTCTTCAAGTCAGAAATGTCATGGTACATTGCGACAATCCCTGCGACCTTGCCTCCAACTGTTATTGGAGCAGCCGATATAGCTACTTGAACTAGTGACCAGTCCTTCTTTCTTCTGACCGTGTCGTGGTAAACGTATCCTTTTTTGGCTTCTTTGTCGAAGGCTTCTCCTTCTTTTCTTCTGTCATCCGGAACCACTACATCATTGATTTGTTTGCCTTGAACGTCGGCAAGAGAATACCCAAAAAGCTCCTTGAAGCGAGGATTAATGTCCCGTACTCTAAAGTCTTGGTCAAGATAGGCTGCAGCCTCCGGACTGCCCATGAATAATCCTTCGAACCTTCTTTGGCTCTCTTTCAAGGCCATTTCTGTCTTCTTGCGTTCAGTTAGATCTCTGTGTATTACCTCTATGCCGATGATTCTGCCTTTCCTTTTATACGCGCTCACGCTGATCTCAAGAGGAATAGATTCTCCTTTTTTGTCCATTCCTCTTATTTCGTATACGAGGGGAAGCTCCTCTTCTGAGTAGCTTGTTTGATATTTTTCCAGAACTAGGGCGTGATAGTCAGGGTGGACAAAATCCAGGAACGCTTTGTCTTTCAGTTCTTCATCAGTGTATCCGCATAATTTCTTGAATGCTTTGTTGTATTCTATAAGATGCCCTTCTCTTCCAACGAAAATGCCCACAGGATCCTGTATACTTTCATACAAGTCCCTAAACCTTTCCTCAGAATCCCTGAGCTCCTCCTCCATCCTCTTCCTTTCTGTGATGTCTCTGTGCATTACATTTATGCCGATGATTCTGCCTTTCGTTCTATACGGGCCTACACTGATTTCAGTTGGGTGACTTTCTCCCTTTTTGTTGACTGTTCTTATTTCATATATGAGGGGAAATTGGTCTTCCGAATAATTTGTTCTGTATTTTTCCATAACCAAGGTACGATCGTCAGGGTGGACTAAATCTAGGAACGCTTTGTCTTTCAGTTCTTCATCAGTGTATCCAGACCATTTCTTGAATGCTTTGTTGTATTCTATGAGACGCCCTTCTCTTCCAACGTAAACTGCCAAAGAATCTGGTACACTTTCATACAAGTTTCTAAGCCTTTCATCAGATTCCCTGAGCTTCTCTTCCATCTTCTTCCTTTCTGTAATGACTCTGTAGATTGCCTCTATGCCGATTACCCTGCCTTTCCTCCTATACGCGTTCACGCTGACTTCGAGGTATTCGGTCTCTCCTTTTCTGTTAATTCCTCTCACCTCGTACACGAGGGGAAGCTTCTCTTCCGAATAATCTGTTCTATATTTTTCTAGAACCATAGCTCGATCTTCGTGGTGAGTCAAATCCAGGAACGTCTTGTCTTTCAGTTCTTCGTCAGTGTATCCAGTCAATTTCTTGAAGGCTGAGTTGTAGTTTGTAAGATGCCCTTCTCTTCCGACATAAATGGCCACGGGCTCTTGTATACTTTCATATAAGTCCCTGAACCTTTCCTCAGACTCTCTTAGCAACTCCTCGCTTTTCTTGCGTTCTGTGATGTCTTCAATTGCACTCACAAAACCTGTTGGATTGCCAGAAACGTCTCTTAGAACGCTCGCGGTAACCGACAGTGTGTGTTTGCTGCCATCTTTGGCGGCAATGGTGTATTCTATGTTTCTCATGAGACCTTGCTTCAGAGTTCTTTTCATATTTTCCATTGCCCTTTGCCGGTCTTCCTCAGCAATAAGCTCTAGAGCACTTCTTCCAACAGACTCACTTTTTGACGAATATCCAAAAATCTCCTGAGCCCTTTCATTGTAGTCTACAATTCTACCATTCAGATCAATGACGAGAATGGCGCTGGGAGATGTATCGAATACACTTTGCAACCTCGCCTGCTTGTCAAATAACTCAGCGCGCGCGCTAGCCCTTTCTAATGTTCTCTGTTCCGTGATTTGTCGAATTGCGTGCCCCAATTCGCAGTAGACTGTTTCCGAATCGCCTTTTTTGGTCAAATATCGATCTGCGCCCAGACTCAGCGCTTTTATCGCTATTTCTTCTCTGCCTTTTCCGGTGAACATGATAAATGGGATAGTGTTTCCGTTCTTTCTCAGCATTTCCAAAAATTCAAGCCCGTCTTTCCCAGGCATTTGATAGTCGGAGACGACTGCGTCGTATTCTTTCTCTTTCAGTTTGTTCAAGGCTTCTTCAACAGAGTTTGCAGTGTCAACTTGAAACGCGCCCTGCAATTCTAAGCATCGCTTCGCAACTTTCAATAACCCAAGTTCGTCGTCAACGTGCAAGACACGAATCAGCTTCTTCTCATCGGAACCCACAACTATCTCGGCATGTGACTGAACAACAGATTCAACTATACAAATCACACTTCATACAGCCCACTACACGCACGTGCATCAGTATCGTTGTCCTGAATGTCTTTCCCCTGATTAAACCTTATGAACACAAAATCAATACCCTGAAGCAACCCCTCCAAAACCAGCGCGCGTGCTGAGTGTGCGTAAGTATGAGTGAGTGTAGAAGTGAGAACGGTTGGTTGAGAGAGCGTAAATGTGTGTGTTTGGGTTTGGGATAAAACTTTACCTCCTTCCTTCCTTGTTTCTGTTTTCTCTGGTTTTGGTTTGTCCGCTATTGTGTGTTTAATGTCTTACGGTGCGCGCTAAACGAGGATTAGCGGAAAAGCATGGATTTTTGTAACAATTTTGCTGTAACAATGCGTCACAATTCCAGTTTTTCTGGAATTCTCAAAAAGCACGCGCGTCGATGCGATTCAGGCATCCGTCGGTAGCTGCTGATGTGTCGTCAATCAAAGGTGGGTTTTTCCGTTCTACTTTCTGTTTTCGATCGTTCTAAGACATAGTATTATTAGTGACTGGGAAAATACACGATGTGGGGTTCAGGTTGAGAATAACCGTGGCTTCTGTTCTTTTTGTCTTGCTGGTCAGCATCTTGTTGCCCTTGGCTTATGCAGACAGAGGTGGACTTCCGATTATTCCCGGCGTCTCGATCTACGAGCCAGGGCAGAAGGCTATCGTAGCTTGGAACGGAAATGAGGAAATCTTGATACTGTCTACCGATGTGAGGGCGAGCGAGCAGACAATGGTGTTAGAGATTCTTCCCCTTCCTTCGAAGCCCGAGATCGGACTTGGATCGTTCCAATCCTTTCAGAAGATTCAGGAAATGATATGGGCAGAAGCTGTCAACAGGTTCTACTTCATCTCGTCAGATGTAGCCCGTGGCGGTAGTGTGGAGGTGGTTTTCCATGAGGAAATTGGGGCTCACAACATCACCGTTGTTATGGCAGTTGATGCGACTGCCTTGGTCAACTGGGCAGACGATTTCTTGTTGTCAAGTGGCGTGGATCAGAACATTACGTTGGGCAAATTCCAATCCGCAGTTGAAGATTACGTATCAAGAGGGTTCAGGTATTACGCGTTGGACCTTGTAACTCTTCAGGCTGAGGAAAGAAGCATGGATCCAATAGTCTACAGGTTCAACTGTAGCACCTTGTATTATCCGCTTCTAATTACAAGTCCGGTCGGTGGTGATGGGAAGATAGCGCTTTTTCTGCTTACTCAAAACAAGTTGGAGAATGTCAGATATCCGATGAACCTTGCCTACTATCAAACGTCTCAAACGATCTGGCGACCCGTTCAATTCATGCTTTCAACGGGAGAACTGTCAAAGGTTGACCTGAGATTAAGCGAATTGCTTCCAGACGGGGCATGGCTCACTGTTCTGACCTATCAAGGGGACCTTGGGTCTCTGACGAAAGACGTCATGATTGCAATGGAAGACTTCAGTTCGCCTTGGAATCCCACAACGAAGTATATCGTTATTCTGCCCACTGAAATGCTTGTCTTGCTTTTCGTACTCGGCGCCGCATCCGCTCTGGCCGGGGTCGGAATTACCTTACTCGTAACCAGAACTTCTCGCAAGAAGTGACTTACGTCATTGCCCGCACTGTGCAACGTTGCTTTCTTGCGTTTGCTGGAGCGTGCGTAACAAACCGTCACGAAGAATTTCTCCCTACGAAGGTTTTGTGACAATTATTAGTTTTGGGCTTCCTTCTGCCTGTATTGAAAGAATAGTAAAGTGTAACAAGTGACTTTGAGCGCGTGTTGTTTGAATGGGTTTCTAATTTCAGACTAGTGACAAGAAGAGGCATGAGAAAAGTCTATTTGGTGCTGTGATTTCTTTGCATGTCTATCGCAAGGAAGGCTGACAACATGAGCGCTGCGAAAAGAATCATGAGGCCTGCCGCGGTGCATAGGAAGCCTTGGTTTCTGTAGGGTTGCGTTTCTACGTACAAGTTTTGGTAGAACGGTGCTTCAATACTTAACAGCGACGCGGGATTTGGGTCGGTGGTGTTAGTAAATACCGAGATGACGATGTCTCTAGGTAATGGTTGCTCACTTTTCGCAAGTCCTATAGATGCTGGTAACGATATGAAGCCTGAAAAAATGAGTCCATCGCTGGTTTCTGAAGGCAGAAACTGGCCTGCAGCATAATTTTCTTCTTTGGGAACGTATCTGTCTTCCGCAATTGAATACTCCACGTATCTCAGCGTGAGGTTGATGATTCCTTTCGAAACGTTTTCGATGTCTTTGATTCTTACAAATATGACGCCCACCGAGTTGACGATCAATCCTTCCGTGGGTGGGACGGTAGTGGTGATGCTGGTATCGTAGACCACTCCGTTAATTGATGTTGGAGTTTTTTGTGAAAAGGATTCAGATGGTAAACTGTAAGAAGTCTGCGTTGATGAGACAGATGCCAGATACCACCCGCTTGTCAGCAACGCGAGAGCCAGGATTGTGGTTGTTATTTGGATAAGACTCAGGATGCGCCTGTGCCTCGTTGAAAAGGTTCTTGACGGTGTTTTTGGAGCTTCTTCCACTCTTTCCATGAGTGCTGTGGCGCCCTCGCCCGTAGAGGATAGGCGATATCTTCCGTCGTCAGTCTTAGAAATCAGGTCTCTCAGAGCTTCAAGATGATACGTAAGAACAGGACTGTTAATGTTGAGAGAATTCTGCATATCTGTGAAGCTTTTGGAGCTTTTAGAAAGAACCCGCAATATCTTTCGTCGAATCGGATGTTTCAAAGCAGAAAAAACCGTGGAATATGTTTCTTCCTCAAACCCAGCCATCGCAATTCCTCAATAAGCAACTCTTGGAAACAATGAGAAAAGGCTTTTCGTAAACAAAAACTGACTAAGGAATCTTGACTCGCGTCAATCGCTAAGAAGCTGATGGGCTCGCAGAGTCTGTCGATGTACGATTTCCGTGTTCATTCGAGGGACTCTCTGGAAAAGAAGTAAACAAGGAAACGGATATTCTGTTCTATAGTTTAGAACACTTGTACAAAAGCATAGAATAAAGAACATGTTTTCCCAATAGTATTCTATAAGTGAGGAAAGAGCAGAAATTTCTTCTCCTTTCTCCCTCTACTCTTCTCCTCACAAACAGAAGCGCGTGCTACCAGACAAATGCTTGTGCGTGTGAGTAGATCAATCAACGTCAACTGGATGTTTACAGTTGCGGCACCTTTTCGCCCCTCTGAATAGTTTGTAGCCACAGTGAGGACAATGGTATCGTTTTTCTTCTTCCTCCATCCATCTGTCAGTTCCAAGTTCTCTCCAAGTTGGTATGGCACGTAATATCACTTTTTTCCCGACAGGAAGGGGGAAATTCTCAATAAATTTGCAGGGAAAATCATCGCATTGGTGACATCCTTCAATACCTTTCTTATTTGTACAATCTCTGATGGGGCAGGTCTTACAGTACATAAATGGTTTATTAGAGAGACACCCCTCGCACTTAACCTCGTCTACAGCTACGCCATAAACACCCGCTAATCTGTCTTTAAACTTGATATTGTCATCTCTATGGGCAATGTAGACACCACAGACACCACAATATAAACCGCAAGGTGCCGCCAGTTTCTTTTTGTTTTGCATTTTCTCTCTGATGACATATTTTCACGAATCTATTATTAAATCCCTTTTGGTTATCTCTTGGACAAGCAATCAAAGCGCGCGGGCAAGAACGAGGCTTGATGGCACGCGCCTACCTCAGAAGAACAACGATCAATCGATGCGAACGCACTTGTCGATTTAACTGCTTTTGGACATCAGTTTAGCTATCAACGAACGAATTACGACAGATTGAGTTACTATTCCAACCAACTTGCCATCTTTGTCGATGATAGGTATTCGTTGGATGCTTTTTCGGTCCATGGTTTCAGCGATTTCACTTATCAAAGCGTTCTCACCCCTTGTGATTACGTCGGTGGTCATCAGATCCTCAGCAAAGAGATCGTTAGTTCTCTCTCCAGCGAGATCGATATCTCGAAGAGTGACTATGCCCACCAGGTTGTCGTCGTCGTCCACAACTGGCAGAGCTCCGACACCTTGTCTGAGCATACGCAAGCGTGCTAACGCAATCCTTTTCTTCGGGTTAATCGTATAAGTGTCCTTACGTTTTATCATCACGTCCTTTGCCAACATTTCACCCATACCATCATCCCAACTACTATCTCTCACACAATAGTAGAAGTTAACTCTATGTAGTTTTTGCGGTTGGAGCGCGCGCTAAGCTTATCTGACAAGAAAAACAAAAGTGTGAAGGAATGGAAATCTACAAGCATCCTCTGTATTATGAGATTGCGTTCAGCTTCTTTGATGTGAGAAAGCAAGTTGACACCTTCGAGGCAATAATCAAGAAGTTTAGCAAGATAAGGGTCAGACGTTTTCTTGACATCGCTTGTGGACCAAGCTTGCAGTTGAGATTGCAAAGAGAGGATATGAAGGAGTCGGACTAGACTTGGCTCCTGAAATGTTGAGATACCTTTCTAAAAAAGCAAAGGAAGAAGGACTCAGAATCGAGACCGTACAAGCTGACATGTCAGACTTTAGATTGAAGAAGAAAGTGGACTTTGCATTTATCATGATGGGTTCTCTAGTTTTTGAGTCGAATGAGAAGTTCATGGATCACCTGGATTCCGTGGCATACTCTCTGAAGAGAGGAAGTCTGTACTTCATTCAGAACAATATGGTAGACTGGACGGGAACTGTAGAACAAAGCTGGACTGTGGAAAGAGAGGGGATCACGGTGAAAACGACCTTCAGCATTCATTGGAAGGACATACTCAACCAAGTATACACAGAGAGACTGAAGCTTGAAGTCAATGATCACGGACAAACGAGAAGATTCGTTAGTGAAGAAGACCTGAAGTTCGTTTTTCCACAAGAATTCAAGGCACTGGTAAAACTCAACAACAAATTCGGATTTCTAGGATGGTGGGAAGGAACTGAGAGCACCTGGTTCTTGGACAAACCACTTGAAAAATCCAAGACCCCTAGCAACATCAACATGATACTTCTCAGAAAGAAATAACCTGGTGGTAATTGAGCTTATTTCTAGCTAGCTAGCTGACTACTTGATTGTGTCGAAAGAGGAAATGTCGAGATTCTTACCGACACAGGATGGAAGATCAAGGAGTTTCTGGATACAGGAGACCCCCTCTACATAGCCATCATCAAGACTCTTGACTGATTCGGACATCCGAACTGTTTATAGAAACCCCATAGGAGTTTCTCATCGCAATACGAACTATTCTGTGCTTAGAGAGTCTTCCATAAATCATAAGAACTGAAAAAAGAAACCTGAAGAGAGCTTGGCTAGCTTTAAGGCACGCTCCATCAGTTCAGACACGCTCGAAGATCAAATAGCCTACTGCTTCTTTTCCACCAACAAGCGTTGGAGTGGTCGATACAGAGAGCGTTCTTCCGTCAATCTTGTAGTAACGCTCTTGGTATCCTCCCACCCAGTTGGGGAAGAGACTGATTTCCACTTTTACTCGAAACTTATCTTTCTCAATCTCACAGGGACCGCAATAAGAAATGTACGAATCTGCGGCACTTGCTCTTTCTTCCAAGCTGCCTCCCTTCATATCTTGGGACGGAAATCTCTTGCGATTCGCGCCCATTATTGCAGCGCAGAAGTACCCATCGGGGCTGACGATGATATAGCCCACAGTTTCTCTTCCCCAAGGATAGAGCACAGATCCATCAGACGTCCTCGTTTCAAACGATTTCAGTTTCCATGTTCCGACTAGAGCCATAAAGTCTCACCAAATTAGAACAAGGTCTATCAGATATTAAAAGAACTTTCATCCCACGACAGTTATTAAGAAGTCAATCGACACCGAGGTGGATTCGTCAGATGTTGATGCGTTGTCCCACTTTGACATCTACGTATTCCGTTGGGAAAGCGGTATGGAATGCTCTTATGCTAGTTTCGGAACTGTCGTGAGGAGAGAGGCCCACCACTTTGATGTTTCGCTTCTTGAGGAGTCTGATGTTTTCTTGTAGTTCTTTCTTGGTTATCGGTTCCCATGGAAGTTTTCCTGTGCCAATGTATTCATGCATGTATATTCCCATTGTCTTAAAAGGTCCGCCTGTCACGGCTAAGTGAAGACCTCCGATGAGGCCGTAGATCGGTTCGTCAAACAAGGCCTCGGTTCGTTCAAGTATTCTGGGCACGGTTTGGTGACCGCACCCCACGATAATAACAATTCCTTTATTGGCTACATTGATGGCCAGCGCTTGCTCCTGTACGGGGCCCATTTGGTCCATCGTTCGGAACAGGTAGTTTGAAATTGTTCCGATAGTCGTGATACCTTTGGAGATTACCGTTGGATTTTCCGTGTGAATTGCACTAAGTCCTGGGTAAGTCATGGGTATCGGTGTGTAGACTGTTTTGTTTCCCAAGTCCGTCTGATGAGCGGTCAATGAGAACGTTTTGTCTTTTGCCCATTTTGCTCCACCAACGTGGTCGCCATGGTTGTGTGAGATCACGATCGTGTCAAAGTCGTTTGTTCGGACCCCCAGTATCGTCATGTTGTGTGCCAAAGGCGATGGGTCGCTTTGTCGGGCGTTTTCTCCTAAGTCAAACAGAATTGTCTTTTCATCGGTTCTGATCAAGTAAGAGACGCCAAGCTCGGTTTTCAGGTCTTCGCGACTCTTATGCCAGTCAAGAAGAGGGAGAATCTCGAGCGTTTTGGTTGCTCCTAGGTTTTTTATCTTCTGGAAAGAAGATTTGTTCCATTCAGTGTCGGCCTTTTCCTTTCCTTCTCTGAAGTTGGCTAATTCTTTGGCGAGGGCGGAGTCTTCCCAAGCGGGCATTAGCTTGACCTTCGCGCCTGCAAGCTCATATGTGGAAAGAAAATCAGAAGCTGCCCTGATATCGTCAGACTCGAAAACAACGAAGCCTGTTATTCCGTTTACGGGTTCAGCTGATATATGTGGGGGCAATATTATCTTAACTTTTACATCTTTAGCGAGTCTTTCCTTCCATGTTTCGATGAAGTTGTTGAGTTCTTCAGGGCGGACCTCGAAGAATGCTACAAACTTCAACACTAGCTCCTCCTCTTTGATTACAATGCCTTCACAATCAGATTCTCTAATTCAAGATATATCAGTTTCTAGGGTCGGTCGATCTGCTAGCGCGCGCTTTGCGACGTTGCGGAAAAGTTATAGCTTGGCTGTCTTCGCTATTCGGATTTGGCGATTGGGTCGTTTGAAGGCAAGAATATGAAAAGTGTGATGAGGAAGTCACTTGTCGGTGAAAGGGTTTTTCTGAGACCTTTTGGCAAGAGGGATCTGCCACATATTCAACGATGGTCAAATGACGCTGAACTCAGAAAGTTGACGGGCGAGGTTGCCCCCATCAGTCAAACAGGGGCTGAGAAATTCTACAAAGAACTGCTTGCTGACGAGAACCGAGAATGGTTCACAATTGTCTTGAAGAAAGGAAGGAGAGTGATAGGCGAAGCTGGACTGCTCCGCATGTTTAGACCTTGGCGAAACACAGACATGACCATTATCATCGGTGAGAAGGACGCACGGGGAAAAGGATACGGAAAAGAGGCTGGTCGTCTCCTGCTCAGCTATGCTTTTGAGCATTTGGGCTTCCACAGGGTTTCGGTAGGTGTCGTCGGTTTCAACAAGAATGCCCTGAGATTCTGGAAGAGCCTCGGTTTCAAGAAGGAAGGTGTTCATAGAGACGAATACTTCTGTGACAACGAATACAGTGATTTCATCATGATGAGCATTCTTGAGAACGAATTCAGAAAGTGCTCAAGACCTAGCGCGCGCTAGTTATAACTGGGCATGTGTGTCCTTCAGAACGGAGTTACATGCATAGCTAGGATGGTTGAGGTTCCCGTGATAGTCAAAGAGGTCCATGCAAAAACAATATTGTCCAAATCGAAGGTTTTCGACTACACCGTTAATCCTTACATCGGCTGTGAACACGGCTGCACGTACTGCTACGCACGTTTCATAAAGAGGTTCACTGGTCACCGAGAAGATTGGGGGACATTCGTCGACGTGAAAACGAACGCCGGAGACCTCTTGCGGCGTGAAATACGAAGGAAAGAAACGGGCAGAGTCTGGATAAGCGGATTATGCGATCCTTACCAGCCGTTTGAGAAAGACTACAAGGTTACGCGAACATGTCTCGAAATCCTAACAGAACACGACTGGCCTGTCACTGTTCAGACCAAATCGCCCATAGTGACGCGCGATCTAGATTTGCTGAAGAGACTCCGCGATGTTGAAGTGGGCTTCACAATCACAACCGCAAGCGAGGAAATCAGGGAAATGTTCGAACCAAACGCCCCCTCAATCAAAGAACGAATAGAAACACTCAAGAAACTACACTCAGAAGGCATCAAAACCTTCGCCATGATCGCACCACTGCTCCCTGAGGCCGAAGACTTGGTGACACAGCTGACTGGAAACGTTGATCACGTTCTCATCGACAGAATGAACTATCACTACGCAGATTGGGTCTACAGAAAGAACAAACTTGAAAACGCATTGACAAGTGATTTCTTCAACCGCCAGAAAGCAGAGCTTGCCATCGCTTTCGCAAAGAAAAACATCCCTTTTCAGTTGTTGTTCTAATGTCTTTCAGACGCGCGCTCCTTTTTCCTCAGAACATTTCACAAGTGGTGTTCGACTTAGGTTATTTTTCTGTTTGAAACGAGGTTCTATAACAAGGTACGTTGTGTCATTCGGCGCGCGCTACTCTGCGCGAGTTCAACGCTTATTTGAGATTCATAAACCATAAGTTGAATCATTTGTGATACTGGGCTTTGTTTGTCGTGAGAACATGACCGAGGAAAAGTACTATTGTCGCATATGCGGCACAGAGATAGACAAAGAACGGTACGAAGACCACGATGGACTTTGTGACTTTTGCGAACAGAATGAAGAAGACGACGAAGACGAAGATTTCGGAATAGCACCACATTATTAGGAGAGTAAGCGCATGCTAATTACAGGATTGTCCAAGTAGGTAACAAAGAGCCCAAAAGTACTATCTTTCTAGGAACAGGCGCGCTAGCGTGATTATTTTTGCCACCCCGTATGTTTCGCAGCCAAGCGATTCAAACTGGAACCCAGAGTGCGATGTTGCCGCCCAAGGCAGAATAAACCTCGTTGACTTAGTCACTCTCGCAATGCATTACGGCGCACACATGTAATAGCGCGCGCTAAGGGAGATAGTGAGGATCACTTTAACCTTACTCTCTCCATTTTTGAAGAATGTTGTATTGACAAACTGCTTTTAACCTTCAAAACTTGCCTTTTCTACCGTGGCGAACCTTGCTTTCACCATGCGAAATAGAAAGGTTCTATTTGGATAATCCCCTCCAAGTTAAAGGCCTCTGGAACCTGAGCCGGAAGCATTTCGGTGTTTCGCTCGGTGACGGCAGGTTCGTCAAACTTAACCGTTTCGAGAACTGAGAACCAGGTGAGGGCAGCATGGTGAGGGTAACCACGATGACGCCCACACCAACAAAACAGAAGATGAAAACGTGAAGAACAAAACCCTCATGAATTATATCGTTGAAGATGGCAAGTTCAAGGACGACTTCTTTGGAAAACTCACGATTTGCAACGTTCCAGACAGTCTACTTAGAGAGTTTATGCGGACAGTCGTTTGGCCCAAGTATCCAGGCGGAATAAGCGAAGCCCTTCAGGACCTGATGAGAAAGGAAGTTCAGAAACAGAAGAAACTGGATGCGTTCTGAGCACGCGCTAACTTCATGCGCGCGCGCCTAAGCTTTTATTAGTGGCTGTCCTTTTCTTCCATCCAGTAGGCTTTTTTCTCGCCTTGTTCAGTCAACACGTGTTCCTTTTTGAAAATGGGTGCTTCACTCTTGTATCTTTTGACCGCTTCTTCAAGAACGGGAAAGATGTTTTGGCGGTGGGAGCCTGCGACCAAAACGTATACCAGGTCTTCGCCGGGGGCGAATTCTCCCAATAGATGATGTATTTGGACGTCTGTCACGCCTGGTTTCTTTCGCAGGTCCTCACATATTCTCTCCAGTGTTTGGTTTGCCTTCTCTTCATAGGCTTCCAGTTCCAGTTTTTCAACTTTTTCGCCTTTTTTGTCTTCCTCGCGGACCACTCCGATGAAAAGTGTGATTGCTCCAGCCTTTTTGAAGTTGGGTTCTTTCTTGGCGTTCTTTATCATGTCAATAAGGGAGAATGTTCCTTTTTGATGTACTCCTGCTCGTTTTGCCATAACGGCACCAGACTGATTTATCGTTGTTCTATGCTTTCAAATGCTTTTCTTGGTCAAGCTGTTCTTATGTATTTGCGCATGTCTTCGGGCGTGGCGGAGGGAACCGGCATGTCTTTCATCGTGTACAAGCCGACTGGTGCGTTGATTACTCTTGGAATTGCGTTGACGATAACGGCTACTGTTCCTATGTCTCCGTGGACGCAGGGTTGGATTTTCTGGTTGATGTCGGGAACGCCCTTGATTGTTATCGAGTCGCATTCTTTTTCAGCGCCTATGTACGCTTGGAAATCCAGGTTTATCACTTCTCTGTTTTTCATTATGCCCTTTGCTTTCTGTTTCAAGCCGGCCACTTTCTCCGCATTGACTTTTATGTCCTTGCTTTCAACGGTTTTTTTTGCGACAACTGGCTCGACGGATTGTACAACTATCTTGTCAAGTTTCCACGCTAGGGCGTTTGCAATCATGCTGATGGACTGTTCGAGGCCTACGTGTCCGGTGATTTGTTTCTTGTTGATTTTCTGTTGGAATTCTTCGACGGTTAATCCTGCTCCTATCTTTTTCTGGAAAGGCAGGCGCCTCGTACCTGCGTTCATAACCCTTGTTACTTCGATTTTCTCTATTTTTTCGCAGGCCGAAGTGAGTGCTATGACGAGTGTGTCCATCAGAAACCCGGGGTTTATCCCTGTGCCCAGAACCGTTGCGTCATGCTTCTTAGCCAGGGCGTCGAGTTCTTCTGCGAGTTTTGGCTCAGAAGCGTAGGGGTATGAGAGTTCTTCGCAGGTGGATATGACGTTGACACCGCGTTTTAGAATCGATGCTATTTGCGGATACGTGTCTTTGAGGAAGGATGAGGTTGCGTGGATGGCGATGTCCGCCTTTGTCTCTTGGAGCACGGATTCAATGTTTTCTGAAATCTTGATTCCAACTTTTCGTTTCAGGCCTAAGACTTCGCCTAGATCTCTACCAACCTTGTCTTTCGCCACGTCCACTGCGCCGACAATTTCTACACCTTCTTTTTCCAACAAGAACTTGGCAATGAAGCCGCCAACAGCACCCATTCCATATGATACTACTTTTATCTTCTCCATGGGCTTTTCGTCCTTCTCGGAACCTGTGTTTTATTCGGTTTTGACCCTATAAAAGTGTGTCTGAGACAGCTCTTAACTTGGATGTTCATTTAAAACCTTTACGTTTGTAAACTTTTATATGGACGGCAACGTCCACTACTAGAGAGGACGCAAACATTGGAAAGCTCAACGACCGCCGTCTCCAAACAGGCTCTTGAACGGATTCTGGACGTTGAGAAGCTCAAGTACTGCTTCGAATGCGGGATATGCACAGCCAGCTGTTCAATGGCTGAGATGCTTGGAAACGACTACAACCCCCGCGGTCTTCTAGAGCAGATTTGCTTGAACCCTGAAACAGTGCTGGGTTCAGACGAGCTTTGGCTGTGCGCTTGGTGTTATCGCTGCCAGAAACATTGTCCCCAAGCTCTGAAGGTTCCTGAAATTTTCCTGTCCCTTAGGCTAATAGCCAAGGAACGTGGCAGCATGAAGCCTTTTGATAAGGCTCTTCAAAAAATCGTCAAGAACATTCCTCTTCCACTTGTCACAACGTTGGTTTGCTTCCACCCTGAACGCGCAGGACTGGAAAACGAGAAAGTGCTGGAAAAGATTGAGCAGATTCGGGGAGAATGGGTCAAGGCGAAGAAAGCAGAGAAATCGGTGAGAACGACGGAAAAGGTTGCGGTCATAGGCTCTGGACCGGCAGGCCTAACGGTTGCGTACGAATTAAGCAAAAAGGGATATTCGGTTACCATTTTTGAGGCTCTTCCAGAACTCGGCGGAATGCTGAGAAAGTGCATACCGGAGTATCGTTTGCCGAAGAAGGTTTTGGCTAAGGAGATCCAGTTCATAAAAGACTTGGGCGTCGAAGTCAAAACTGGCACCAAAGTCGGCAAGGACGTTGGTCTTGATGAATTGCGGAAAGAGGGTTACAAGGCGGTTTTTGTTGGTGCCGGCGCTCACAAAAGTCAGGGGCTTAGGGTTGAAGGCGGGGACTTGAACGGCGTGATTCATGCTCTTGACTTTTTGTGGAATTCAAATTCTGGCAAGAAAATGGAAGTCGGCAAGAACATTGTCGTGATCGGAGGCGGAAACGTTGCCGTTGATACTGCAAGAACTGCCTCATGCAAAGGAGCAAACGATGTGACAATACTCTACCGCAGATCGAGGGAGGAGATGCCTGCAAACCTGTGGGAGGTTAAAGAGGCAGAGGATGAAGGTGTGAAAATGGAGTTTTTGGTTTCGCCCAAGAGGATTTTGGGGGAAAAGGGGAGGGTCTGTGCTGTAGAGTGTGTTCGCATGCAACTTGGCGAGCCGGACGAGACTGGCAGGAGAAAGGCGTTTCCTGTGGAGGGTTCAGAGTTTAAACGGGAAACTGATATGGTGATTCTTGCGATAGGTGAGGTTCCAGACTTGGGATTTTTGCCTAAACAGGTTGAGTTGAACGATGATGGCACGGTTTGGGTTAACCCGATAACGATGGAAACCAGTATGCTAGGTGTTTTTGCAGGTGGAGACGCTGTGACAGGGCCCGCGTCGGTGATTGAAGCGATTCGAGACGGAAAGCGGGCCGCAGAATCAATAGAGTCTTATTTGAAGTCTGAGGGGAGTGTGAAGCAATGACCGAGAGTAGGGAATCAAAGCCCAAGCAGGATGAGCAGGTCCGCATCGGAGTTTACGTTTGCCACTGCGGCTTGAACATCGCAGGCTCGGTGGACTGCGGGGAGGTTTCAAGATTTGCCGCAACCTTGCCCAACGTTGTTTTGGCTCAAGACAATCGGTACACTTGTTCAGACCAAGGGCAGGCTGAGATAAAGAAGGATATTAAAGAGAGTAAGCTGAACCGCGTTGTTGTAGCGTCGTGTTCTCCCCGTCTTCATGAACCGACCTTTAGGAAGGCGTGCGAAGAGGCTGGTTTGAACAAATATCTCTTTGAAATGGCAAACATACGTGAGCACTGCAGCTGGGTTCACCTACACGATAAGCAAGCCGCTACGGAGAAAGCCAAGGACCTTGTGAAAATGGCTGTGGCCAAGGCTGCCCTGCTCGAGCCAGCGGTTGAAGCCGAGGTGCCGATTACTCGCAAAGCTTTGGTCATCGGCGGCGGAGTAGCGGGCATTCAGGCAGCTTTGGATCTTGCTGACACTGGCTACAAGGTGTACCTGGTTGAGAAAGAACCCAGCATCGGCGGCATGATGGCAAGGATCGATAAGACCTTTCCAACCATGGACTGTTCCATCTGTATTCTTGCGCCTAAAATGTCTGATGCGGGCCATCATCCGAACATTGAACTGTTAACCAACAGTGAAGTTGCTGAAGTGAAGGGATACATCGGTAACTTTCATGTGAAAGTGTTGAGGAAGCCCCGGTACGTGACGAAGGATTGTTCGGCTTGCGGGGAGTGTGTGGAAGTCTGTCCGATTGTGGCTCCGAACGAGTTCGACGTGGGTTTGGCGGTGAGGCATGGTATTTACACGCCTTTCGCCCAGGCTGTTCCATCGACGTACACCATTGACATGAACTTGTGCCTCAACAAGGAAGGTGTCATCGTGTGCGATAAGTGCATGAAAGCATGCGAAAGACAGGCGGTAAACTTTGAGATGAAACCTGTGACCGAGGAGCTTGAGGTGGGAACGATAATTGTTGCGACTGGAGCAGACGTGTTTGACCCTTCGGTTCTGCCCAATTACGGTTACGGCAAGATTAAAAACGTAATCACGTCTCTTGAATTTGAAAGATTGATAAACGCTGGCGGTCCTTCAGGCGGCCATTTGATAAGGCCAAGTGACAAACAGATTCCCAAGAGTGTGGCCTTCGTTCAATGCGTAGGCTCAAGGTCTGCTAGAAGTGGAAAGCTTTACTGCAGCAACGTTTGCTGCATGAACACGATAAAGGACAGCCTGCTGATCAAGGAGCACTGGCCTGACACCGAAATCTACGTTTTTTACGTGGACATAAGGGCTTACGGCAAGGGTTTCGAGGATCTTTACAAGCGTGCCAGAAACGCAGGAGTAATTTTCATACGCGGGCTGCCGGCTGAAATCGTTGAGGACAGGAAGACCCATAACGTGTGGCTCATCGGCGAGAACACCTTGAGGAAGGAAGTGTACAAGATAAACGTGGGCATGGCGATTCTCTCGATAGGCTTAGAGGCTAGAAAAGACAGCGAAACGATTCAGCGTCTGCTGACGGTTTCAAGGAACCAGGACGGCTTCTTCCTTGAGGCACATCCGAAGCTCAGGCCTGTTGACGCTGCTACAGGCGGGGTTTTCTTTGCTGGTTGCGCTGAATCTCCTAAGGACATAAAGGACAGTGTGACTCAAGCAAGTGCGGCAGCAGCTCGCGCGGGCATTTTGATGGCAAAAGGGCAAGTGACGGTTGAGGCCATCACCCCTACCGTTTTTCCTGACAAGTGCAAGGCTTGTGGGCTCTGTGTTAAGGTCTGTCCGTACAACGCGATTAGTTTGGACAAGGATTTGAAACGGGTTGAAATAATAGAGGCAGCGTGCGGCGGTTGCGGAACCTGCGCGGCAGAATGCGCCTTCGGCGCTTTGACTCAAAAACATTTCACAGACGAGCAGATAACGGCCCAGATAGACGCTATCACAGAGAATGAGGCGGAGAAGAAGATTGTTGCTTTCTGTTGCAATTGGTGTTCTTACGCCGGCGCAGATTTCGCAGGGGTCAGCAGAATGCAGTATCCACCAAACGCGCGGATCATAAGAACAATGTGTTCTGGACGCGTTGCTCCCAAGTTCATTGAGAGAGCTTTTGCAAGAGGAGCCGCGAGCGTGCTGGTGTCCGGCTGCCACATCGGTGACTGCCACTACATTAACGCTAATTATCAGACGCAAAAACGTGTCGAACGGTTGTGGAAAAAAATGGAGCATGATGGGCTGGACAAGCAGAGGCTACAGCTTCTCTGGGCTTCAGCGGCAGAAGGCGAAAAGTTTGCTTCGAAAATGCGCGAGATGAAGACAATCGTCGAGAAGGTCGAGCCTGAAGAGATTGAGAAGGGCAAAAAGGTTTTTGCCAAAGCCTTGGAGGGTGATTAAGTATGCCTGAAAGAATTCGGCACGCTCCACTCGACTTGGAAAAGGTCAAGCCCGCTACGGCAGAAATTCATTTGATTAAGGATGAGTGCAAGGGATGCGGTTACTGCATTGAATTCTGTCCGAAGAAGGTTCTGGAAGAGTCAGATGAAATAAACGCTAGGGGTATTCATCCGCCAAGAGTTGTGGATGAAAGTAAATGTGTAATCTGCAGCTTCTGCAGTGCAGTCTGTCCCGATTTTGCAATTTTCGTGGTTGATAAAAAGAACAGGGAAGAGAAATGATATGCCAAAACCGAAAAGTGGTTTGACAGGCGCACATTTCATGAACGGTGACGTGGCCTGTGCTGAAGGCGCAATAGCGGCTGGCTGCAGATTTTTTGCTGGTTACCCGATTACGCCCGCAACAGAAATTGCTGAACACTTGTCTCAGAGGATGCCTGAGTTTGGCGGAATCTATGTGCAAATGGAAGATGAAATTGCCTCATTGGCCGCTGTGATCGGTGCTTCCTATTCTGGTTTGAAGGCTATGACAGCCACTTCGGGGCCTGGTTTCAGTCTCATGCAGGAAAACATCGGACTTGCCGTGATGACCGAGGCTCCGTGCGTAATCGTTGATGTCATGCGTGGAGGTCCGAGCACTGGGCAGCCAACAATGCCTGGGCAGCAGGATGTGATGCAGGCCAAGTGGGGTTCGCATGGTGATTATGGAATCATAGCTTTGACGCCTAGCTCGGTTCAGGAGATGTTCGATTTGACCGTGGAAGCCTTCAATCTTTCTGAAGCTTACCGTGTTCCGGCTTTGTTGATGGGGGACGAGATAGTTGGGCACATGTGGGAGAAAGTGGTGATTCCTCCGGGAGACAAAATAAGGATTGTTAACCGCAAGAAACCGACTGGGCCGCGTGAGGAATACTTGCCTTTCAAGCCTGATGATGATTTGGTGCCGCCTATGGCCTGTTTCGGAGAAGGGTACCGTTTCCACGCGACGGGTTTGACGCATAATGAGCATGGTTATCCGCAGACATCAAGTTCCGAAGTTCAAACCAAGCTGGTCAGGCGGCTTTGTGACAAGATTCAGAAGAACGCGGACAAGATAGTCAGGGTCGAAGAGGTTATGCTGGAAGACGCGGACATTGTGGTTGTCGCATATGGCATAGTTGCTCGCGCAGCATTAAGCGCGATTAGGAAGGCACGAGAGAAGGGCATCAAAGCGGGGCTCTTGCGATTGATAACCTTATGGCCATTTCCAGAGGAGCAGGTCGCAAGAGCTGCCAAAAGTGCAAAGGCGATTGTTGTTCCCGAAATGAACTGCGGGCAAATGGTGCGAGAAGTTGAAAGAGCCGCAAAAGAGACTCCCGTCGTCTTTCTCTCGAAGCTGGGCGAGGAACCTCACACTCCTTTAGAGATTCTTGAGGTGATAAGGAGGAATAAGTAATGGTTCAGGAAACTGTCCCGGTGGTAGTGCATCCGTTTTCGAAGTATTTGAGAGCCGACATGATGCCGCACATATGGTGCCAAGGTTGCGGTAACGGTGTTCTTTTGAACTGTTTTGTACATGCATTGGACGAGCTCCAGACGGATTTGGATAAGCTCGTCGTCGTCTCGGGCATTGGCTGTATTGGACGGGCGGCTGGGTACACGAATGCAGATTCATTCCATACGACACATGGTCGTGCCTTGGCTTTTGCGACCGGAGTGAAGCTGGCTAACCCAGAGTTGGAGGTCGTGGTCATAAGCGGTGATGGTGACCTCTTCGCGATAGGAGGCAACCATTTCATACACGCAGCCAGGAGAAACATCGGAATTAAGGTTCTGTGCGCTAACAATCTGAACTACGGCATGACTGGAGGGCAACAAGGTCCCACGACGCCGCTTGAATCGGTAACGACCACGAGCCCGTACGGGAACATTGAGCATCCGTTCAACCTCGTGCATTTGGCCGCAGCTTCAGGCGCCACATACGTGGCCCGCTGGACATCCCTGCACGTGCGCAGGTTAACACAATCTATCAAGAAGATGTTGCAGAAGGAGGGTTTCTGTTTTGTTGAAATGCTTTCACCTTGCCCCGAGATTTACGGTCGCTACAACAAGATGCGGTCAGGCCTTGAGATGATGAGCTGGTTCAAAAGCGCATCGGTCGTTGAAAACTTCTCAGATCCCTCAAAAGCGGATATTACACCTGAGAGAATAGTTGTGGGTGACTTTGTCGATATCGAGAAGCTGAGTTATGAGAAGATGTTGCATGAAAAGATTTCCAAAATTAATGAGATGGCGATTGAAGGGGTGAGCTAGCGTGCGGGTTGAGGTCAGGTTCGCAGGCTTTGGCGGACAGGGAATAATCAAGTCTGGAATAATTGTTGCGGCGGCAGCATCCATCCATGCGGATAAGAATGCTGTTCAGACACAGTCTTATGGCCCTGAATCGCGTGGAGGAGCGTGCAAGTCTGAGGTTGTGATTTCTGAGGAGGAGATTGATTTCCCGAAGGTTGTTGAGCCAGACGTGTTGGTTGTAATGTCTCAGCACGCGTACAATGATTATGCTGAGGATGTGAAGTCTGGCGGTACGGTGATCTTGGATCCGGGTATGATTCCGCGAGAAAAGAATTTGAAGAACTTGAAGGTTTACCGCGTCCCAGCGACGAAAATAGCGGAACAGCTGGGGAGAAAGATAGTTGCCAACATTGTTATGCTTGGGGCGTTCACGGCTATCACTGAGCTGCTGAATGAAAAAGCCTTGAAGGAGTCTATCAAGGAGAACATTCCTAAGGGCACGGAAGAGTTGAATCTGGCGGCTTTCGAGAAAGGATTTGAATACGGAAAAACTGTCAAGAAATAGGGTTTACGCGTTCTCCTGGACTTGCGGTTGTAACGGGGCGCTCACGACTTTGGAGCCTCTAACGCCAACGTGGCGCAGCGGAGCAATCCTCTTGGCATCGTTGTATATGTCCGAAGCTATTTTTCCGAGAACGATTTCCTGTGCCAGCTGATCCATCGTGAGGGCTGATGCTTTTTCTCTGATTATCTTGTCCATTATGGAGCGCAGGATCTTTTCCTGTGATGTCTTTATCCTTGAAAGCGTAAAAGCGCTGACAGCTACTCTTAATGTGTACCCGTCTTTCGTCATGACCTTGAATAGGCCGTCAACCTTTGTTGTTCTTCTTCTTACCAGGCTTCGTAGGTAGTCCCGCGAGTATTCGTGTCCCTTGAACATTGTCTTAGCTGTTTTGCCGTCGATTTCGGTTATTTGAAAGCGCATTTTCAGGTATTGGTGAGCAAAATCGTTTGTTATGTCGTAGAGCGTCGAGTTAATCACCCTTCCAACGAGCTTCTGCGGTTCATCAGCTGGGACTCCCCCTAATTCCACGTTTCCGAAGTAGGGTGGAGCCATCACCATGTACCATGACTTGCTACGCCACTTGTCACGCACTTTTTTTGTTTTTGAAGACACTTTTATCCTCCGGGTGCAGCTTGAATGTTCACATCAGAGTATTAAAAGTTTTGTCTACATGGTTTGACGTAGATAAAGTGAAAGCTTGAACGAATACTTCCAAACCAAGGTTGAGATTCCACGAATTAGAATGGGAAAGAAACAGGAAATTGAGACGCTAATCAATGAAGAGGCTCTGCTGTTTGCTCAGTATTTGAGGAATGAAAAGGATACGTGGATTCCCAGAATTGCAAATCTAAACTAGCGCGCATGTTTGTTCCGAAAATGGTCAAAAATGGTGATAATTCGCTTCTTGGCATTCACAACCAATCCTGGTCTATAGTCGGAATTCATGCCCTCAAAACTGACCCAACCTCTGAAATGAATCAAAACCATTTTTTCGCCAATTAAGGAACGCGCATGCGCGTTCCCCCACACAACCCACACGCTGAGAATGTGAGGGGGTCGTTTCCACAACCAACTGACAGAAACGTGCGACTCAATATTTGTTGAATATCAGATTCCAAAAGCTAATGCATTGACAGTATCGTTAATAAGTTTAATGTTTCACTATCCCATTTAACGTCACACTTTTGTCAATCGCATGCGCGCGCTAAAAACTCAGTTTAAGGCAAGCTTTTGTTGGATCGTCCGTAAGGGCATATATATACACATAAACCGCATAAGAATCCTTCTCCTAACTTTTCTTCTCTCTTCTTACGATAACTCCTGCATAAATGGGCATTAAACCTGACTTCCCTAGCTCTGAAGGATTAAATGAGGCCCCAGAGAATGCTTTAACGGGGCAAATGTCCATGCATTTTCTACAATCATTACACTTCTCACCAATTGGAGAACCCGCCTTTAGAGGCGCGTCTGTGAGGATAGTTGCAAACCTTACTCTTGGACCGTAGCTTGGTGTAATTAAAAGGCAACTTTTGCCTATCCAACCTAAACCAGCTAGGTCTGCTGCAAGCTTGTGAGAAAATACTCCGATGAGCTTGTTTGAATCAACCGTTTGAGAAGCAGGTATAGCGTAAGCTTTGTAACCTTTCTCTTGAATTCTTTTTGCTAACAACAAACTAACATGGTCCAAACGCGAATTAACAGAGTTGTAAAGTGCTGTATAGGTATGAGTGACTGCTGGGTCTTCATGGTTGTACAGCTCGTCAACAACTGCATCTAATAGGCGAATGCCGATTGATATGGCTCTTGAAAACTTTCTTAAGTATTCTCCACCCTGCTTGCACACAAAATCCTGAGCGATTGTTAAGTCTGCAATTCCAAATACATCCGCTCCTAATTCCTTCGCCATTCTTTCAAGGTTAGTTTGTAAGGATGATTCGGCTAACAAAGACTTCTGCCCAGCTTATCTTGACTTGAGAGATATTTAGTTTTCTTCACTCACTCCGTGTGCGTGTGTGTTGTATGGGTAGGTATAGATGTTGGAGTGAAGTTTTATTCTATTTTCGTTTTCTGAAAAACATCACATTCCCACTAGGGAACACTATCCCATTTAACCTCACATTGTTGATTTGGAAAACAAGAAAAAGCGCGCTATGAAATAGCTAGTGTAAGTTCATGAGGGGAAAAGCAATGAACTGCCGCTTGGGAAGAGATGTGCTTCGCTTATGAACATACAACTATTTTCATCATCTCTCTTGAATACCTTAGCATTTCTAGAGGACTTTGAAAGGCCCCTGCCAGACACCCGCAATTGGAACAGTCCGGATTGTTTCCAAAACACCTTCTTCTGTTCCATGAAACGTCAAAATGTAACACTTCATCGCCCCAGTAGCATGGACCACTATGGTCTGGGTATTCATACCATTTTAACATCGCTTTGCTCAAAAGAAAATCTTTTGGGTATTTTGTCTTCACTCGTTTCAGTTCTTTTACTATAGTTTTTCTCTCTTTTTCTCTTACAACCATAGGAACGCTGACATCGGTTCCACCTGCGCATATATTACAAACAACACCCTTGAAACCATTCTCTCTTGCAATTTTCATAACGTCCTCAAGCTCTTTGTAATTATCCTTCGTGATTGTCATATTTATAACAACACGCTTATCCCCTGAAAAGTTTTTCATTACACTTGAAAAAACACCGTTCCCTCTGAGTGAATCGTTTGTTTTTTGAGACCCATCTATTGAAGTATATAGTCTATGAGTGAATTCTTCTGGTATCTTTATTGTTCCGTTTGTTATAACGTAAACAAATGGAAATATCCCGTGGGCGAGCATAAGAACATCAATCCTAAGCGCAGGCTCGCCACCAACCAAAAGAATGTTCCTTATTCCTGACTTGTAGAGTTCTTTGAACCTTTTTTCCCAAACATCTACGGATAGCTCTTGTGTTCTAAAATCGTCTTTACCGTGAAAATGATAGCAATGTTTACATCTAAGATTACAGTTGTCCGTCACATCAACTTCTGCAAAATACTTCACTTTAAATATAATCCTCTTTAGTTCAAGCCAAAAAAGATACAACAATACACGCGCGTATTCTCCCATGATAGAATTATTACAAAGAAAGCACTAGTTAAATGCTTCATAGATTCTAGCGCGAGCTCAGGGTGGGGTGATTATCAGGAGCATGATTCAGCTGAATGTAGGAAGAGGGAGGTAAAGTTTCATCCCAAATCCAAACCCCAGAAGAAGTCCATGAAGTTTAATGAATCAATGAAGTTTTTCTCTGTTCTATTCTCCAAACAGTTATCAAATTGACGGCAATAATCGTTAACAGTATAATAAAACTCCAGTTGTCCATCCACGAAACGCCATCAATGATGGCTGGTCCAAATGCGTTGGTGCTACTTATCCAGATCGTGATGCGTATAGGAGTCCACAGTACATCAGCTATCCCTGGGAGACCCAAGAGGTTTCTCCACTCTAGATAGTCTGAACCAATATACAGCATCAGCAAGGTAGCATTCACAAAACCTAGCTTCAACAGAACTTTCAACTTCACTTCCCCCTCTTGGTATTAATCGAGGTAGGACACTTATAGTTCTACGTTTGAGAACAGCGCGCGCTATGGTTAACAGGTTAGACTGGTTTCATACCTGACTGTTTTGTCTTCAACTTTAGATTCTCTGGAACGTTAATGACACGAACAACATTGTCAGACATTATCATATATATTGGTGTTCCGTCTGGAAGGTGTTTTTTAGTCGTTTGACACCCTTTAGGACGAGTTTTACTTTCATGATTGTTCCGTCTGCGAGTTTGTATGTGTTCCATTGTTCTTGTTCGTTTGTCCAGTCAATATCTTCGCCTTCACTGATGTCTTCTTGACTAAATGGAGCTTGACTCATAACTATCGTTATGCTAGAAACCGCTATTTAAATTGATTTTTGCGCGCGCTCATTTTCTTTTTCTGAATATCATGACCTTTTCATGGTTGCAAACGTACTCAAATCCAGCTTCAATCAATTTCTTTGTTTCTTCCAGTTACCAGCTAATAGCAGAGCAGTATTCGTCTCCTTCAAACTCCACCAATTGCTTGCAGATTAGGGTGTTAGCGATGTTCTTATGTCCCAATAACTTCATCACGTACAGAATATTCTTCGTCCTGTGATACTCCATTGTTGCCTTTCAATGTCTTAGAGTGTGGAAATGAATCTTCAATAATCTTGGATTCCCCAGCTTCTTTGCAGAGCGTTTTCTTTGAGCGTTAAAGTTGTTGAGCGCCATCGTGTCGAGTTCTAAACTTTATACTTAGCAAAACATGAGGATGAAGAGTTTTACCGTTTGGAGGGTATTTTTTCGATTCCGCCCATGTATTTTCTCAAGGCTTCAGGAACTGTTACTGATCCGTCTTTCTGCTGGTAGTTTTCGAGGATGGCGACGATTGTTCTGCCAGTCGCGAGGGCTGTTGAGTTCAGGGTGTGAACGAAGCCCTTGGGTGCTTCGCCTTCTTTTTCTCGATACTTGATGTTTAATCTTCTGGCTTGATAATCGGTGCAGTTGCTGCATGAGACTATTTCTCGGTAAGCGTTCTGAGCGGGCATCCATGCTTCAATGTCGTATTTCTTCGCTGCTACGGTTCCAATGTCGCCTGTGCATACGTTTACGACACGGTAAGGTAAGTCGAGTTTTTGAACGATTTCCTCAGCGTTGCGTATCAGTTCTTCATGGATTTTCCACGAGTCTTCAGGCTTGCAGAACACGAACTGTTCAACCTTGTTGAACTGGTGTGTTCGGAAGATTCCGCGTGTGTCCTTGCCGTGTGCTCCCGCTTCTTTTCTGAAGTTTGTGCTGAACCCGACAAGCTTGAGAGGCAGGTCCTCTGCCTTTAGCACTTCGTCCATGTACATTGACGCCAAGGGGTGTTCGGCGGTGGCGATTAGGTATAGGTCTTCGTTTTCAATCTTGTAGAGCACGTCTTCAAAGTCGCTCAGGGCCACTACGCCTTCATAGGGCTTCCGTCTGATTAGGTAGGGCGGTTCGATGGGCTTGTAGCCCTTCCTGCCCATTTCTTCTAGGGCAAAGCTGATTATGGCGTTGTCGAGGAAGACGGCTTCGTTCTTGAGGTAGAAGAATCTTGCCCCTGCGATTTTTCCAGCTCTTTCGATGTCTATGATGTCTAAGTCTAGGCCGAGGTCTATGTGACCTTTTATTGGAAAACTGAATTTAGGTGTTTTGCCCCATTTTCTGATTTCTACGTTGTCGTTTTCGTCCTTGCCCGCTGGCACGGTTTCATGCAATAGGTTTGGCATGCGCATCAGCAGATTATGTTCCTTTTCTTCCCATTCGCTGACGCGTTTTTCGATTGTTGTTATTTCATTGTCAACTTCTTTGGCTTTGGAGATTTCGCCTGAGGCGTCTTCACCCTTCTTCTTGGCAGTGGCGATTTCGCCTGTTATTCGTTTTCTTTCATGCCGAAGCTCGTTCAGTTTAGTTAAGCCTTGACGCCACTGTCTGTCATATTCGATTAGATTGTCGAGGATTTTCGGGTTTTCAGGGTCTCCTCTCTTCATCAGGTTGGTTCTAACGAAATCTGGGTTTTCACGTATGAGTTTGATGTCGAGCATTGTCTTGCACTGCAGCTTCCTACGTTAGCCTCTGTTTGTCTATTTAACATTGCGTTTGAGACCAAAGTCGCTTTGCCATCTTTTCCTTGGCGCGCGCTATCGTGTTTCAGCCTTTAAGGCTGAGATTAAAGGAAAGGAAGTTGCAGACTGATTTTCTGTAGTATAGTATGAGGAAGAGCAGAGAAACAGTATCCTTTTTCTGAGCATTGACAGTTTGGGCGCGCAGCTGTTGGAATGAGGATTCCCAGAAGCCAGTTGTGCCGTTCTCACCAGAAGCGTTGAAGCTTATCGCGGTACCGTTGAATTGAAAATCGGGTATTGTTGAGTTGCAGACGGTTTGAACATGATATTGCGAGGTTGTGTTAGCGCGCGCATGCCTGTTCCTAAATTCGGTGTTTGAATGTGATGAGGCTGAACAGCGTGTCTTGCGTTGCGTAGTTCGTGTTATGTTGATTGTGTGTGTTCAACGGTGGTAGGCCCCTCTATTTGGGGCCAAATATGATTTGTTCGGTTTGGGTGTGCGGAAGTGCGCGCGCTAGCGCCCTATACGCAAAACACTCCTTGTATTCTCGCGCGCTAAGTCGTGAGTTATGCATCATGCACTCGGCTATCTGAGATGCCAACAAAGTATAAGTTGCCAGTCTGAAGCATGTGTTGTCGTGGAATAGTTGCCTCAGACTTATGCCTGCCGCACCTGTGGTAAGATATACTCTTCGGAAGAGTATGAGAATAATCGGTTTTGTAGCGACTGTGGGACATTCCTAATGCCCAAGAGTAAGGCTTCGGGTCTTCTCAGAAGAAGTGGCTACAGTGTGGAGCCCAAGATTCCGAAGAGGGGCATGCTTCCTGAAAACTATGAAATGCGAAACGGTCAGGTGGAGTTCATTCAAGAGGCCGCAAGAGCCGTCAAAAGCAGAGAGATTTTTGTTGGAAGTGCCCCTTGTGGAATCGGCAAATCCCTTGCGTCACTGCTTGCGATTTTGCCTGAGCTCGGAGAAAACAGACTGATGATCTGTTTCCGAACCCGAAGCCAGCTCCATATATACCTCAAGGAGCTGAGGGCGCTCTCGATAGATGTTTACTGCGTTTCCTTCTTCAGCAAACAAGACATGTGCCCGTTGAAGACGAGGGGGGATCTGTCCTATTTTGACTTTTTCGAAGAATGCAAGAGACTGAAAGCGAACTGCGAATCTTCCGCTAAGCCCTTCTGTAAATTCTATATGAGCATTCTGAGAGGGAGGAGAGAGACGGAAGATTTGGCTCTGGATTGCGCGCGAAGAATCCTTGCGCCGGAAGAATCGGTCGAGTTCATGTCCAGAAGAGGGTTCTGCGCATACGAAGCCTTGAGGAGGGTTCTGCCCAAGGCGAACGTTTTTCTCGGAACGTACCACTACGCCTTCGATCCGGCGATTAGGGAATCGATACTGAAGAGTTTCGGAGTTGGCCTTTCTAAGGTCTTCTTAATCGTTGATGAGGCTCACAACCTGCCAGCCTTCGCCAGAGAATTGCTTTCCGACCAGTTGACGGAGGGCACGGTTGAAAGAGCCTTGAAGGAAACTGAGACTTTCGAACATGAATCGTCTGGATCAGTCAAGGAGCATCTGCGAGTTCTCATGAAAGAGGTTTTTCAACGTGCGCAATCCATTTTGAAGGCTGAAGATCTGAGGCTGCTTAACCCTCAAGAACTCAGCGATTTATTTGTAGCTAACAACGGTGCATCGGGTCCCGAAGTTGCGAGTGTCCTTCAAGAATACGGGGAGTATGTCAAAAAGAAGCGGCTTGAGTCTGGTTCCGAGAGGGTTTCGAGCTACAACTATCGAATCGGCACGTTCATAGAGAGCTTTTTCAGCAATGTTGGGTCAAAACATGTGCATCTGATTGAAAGAGACCGGCATAGTCGGGTTGCGTTGGAGGTCAGAAGCCTCGACGGAAGAGAAATCGTCGATCCAGTTCTGAGAGAAGCAAGAGGAGCGGTTCTCATGAGCGGTTTTCTGTCTCCGTTAACCGTCTACAGAGATCTGATGCTCTACAGCTCGGACAATGTTTGTCTGAAAGAGTTTGACTCTCCCTTTCCGCAGGAGAACAGGCTCATACTGGTAGCTGAGGACGTGTCGTCAGAGTTTAAGAAGAGAACGGGCGTGATGCTTGAAAAATGGAAGAGTTACGTTGAAGCCATTTCGCGGGCTACTCAAGGCAATTTGGCGGTTTTCTTCACGAGCTACGGGCTGATGCATGAAGTTGCGAGGTTGATTAAGACAAACAGAAGGACGATTATGGAAGAGCAGGGCACGAGAAGAAATGAGGTGATTGAGAAGCTGAGAAGCTCGTCCAACAGCATTCTTTATGGAGTCATGGGGGCCAAACTGAGTGAAGGAATGGACTACCCCGGAAACATTCTCAAGTGCGTCGTGGCTGTGGGATTACCGTTGGCAACATGGAATGCCTATGAAGAATCGCTCATCGATTATCTTGAACAGCAGTTTCCGGGGAAAGGTAGAACCTACGCCTATCTGGCTCCAGCTATACTGCGACTCGTTCAGGCTTGCGGACGCGTTCACAGGTCAGCAGAAGACAGGGGATGTATAGCGATGTTGGACGAACGTATCACCCAGCCTCACATCAAACGACAACTGCCAGGCTACTATCAGAAAGAGATGATAACCGTGCGAAATCCATCTGATTGTGGTGAAAAAATAGAGAGTTTTTGGCACCCCCCTCGCAGGTTTTGAAAATCTCGCCCATACGCAATCTAGCGCGCGCGAAGCGAGGTAGCAGGGTTTCAGAAAGCGTGCGTTAGCTATAAAAGGCGCAGGTTTGTTATTATGAATGGTCGAAGCTTGGGAACTATGAGCGAAGGAAGCGAAAGTGTTAAACCCGTTTCTCCCGAAAAACTTCTGATTGATAATCCTTCCAACTTTCAGTTTCACGCTGCCTATCTCAGCTATTCTGAAGCGTTTGACAAAACGGTTGATCCTGAGGGCAGGAAACAACTCAACGAGAACATCGTGGCTCTTCAGCAGAATCAGATAGACTGTCCGACATTCTACAGAAATATCGGTCGCTATCGTGAAGACGCTGGTCCAGCCCCACGCACCCATGGACGAATGATGATCAAAACGCAGAGGAAGCGAGAGTGGCGCAGGAAAACGCAAAAACACGAGAGGATTCAACGTCACAGGAAATAGGCGGCTTCTGCACTCAGCGTTTGCGAAGTCGCATTCTGTCAGCACGTTCACGAGGCGAGCAAGTGGGCAACGTTGAAGCGTTCTCAGGGTTCTGACACGATTCTACATCAGGTGAACTCGCACTGCGATTACAGACTAGGCGTTCTTTTTCATTAGGTATTGGTGTATTGCCTCTGCTGCTTTTTTGCCTGCGCCCATTGCACTTATGACTGTTGCTTCGCCTGTTACTATGTCGCCGCCTGCGTAAACGCCTTCAATGTTTGTTTTTCCATTCTCGTCTGCTACTATGGTGCCGCATTTTGTGACGGCTAACCCTTCCGTGGTGCTTTGTATTATGGGGTTAGGTGTTCTTCCGATAGCGACTATGACTGTGTCAACGTCCATAATAAACTCCGAGCCCTTGACAGGAACAGGTCTTCTTCTCCCGGACTCATCCGGGGCACCGAGTTCCATGCAAATGCATTCCATGGCTTTGACCCAGCCTTTCTCATCGCCGATGAACTTTGTCGGGTTGGCCAGGAACTTGCAGGTTATTCCCTCTTCCTCAGCGTTTTCAATCTCCTCTTGTCTTGCGGGCATTTCCTCTCTTGAACGTCGATAAACGATGCACACTTCTTCGGCGCCTAGGCGTAGTGCTGAACGGGCAGAATCCATGGTGACGTTGCCACCGCCTATGACGGCAACCTTCTTGCCAATTCTTATGGGTGTGTCGCACTCTGGAAAAGTGTAAGCCTTCATCAAGTTAACTCGAATCAGGAACTCGTTCGCAGAGTAGATACCGCCCAAGTTTTCGCCAGGAATCCCCAGAAACTGCGGCAACCCCGCACCTGTTCCGATGAAAACCGCATCGAAGCCCTTCTTGAGAAGCTCAGGAATAGTATGTGTCCTGCCAACAAGACAGCTTGCACGTATCTCCACGCCCAGTTTCTTAACGTAGTCAGCCTCTGCCTCAACAATGCTCTTGGGCAAACGAAACTCAGGTATTCCGTACATGAGCACCCCTCCAGGTCGGTGCAGCGCCTCAAAAATGACAACATCATGTCCAAATTTCACCAAGTCAGCGGCCGCCGTGAGACCAGCAGGACCAGCACCTATGACTGCAACTCGTTTGCCCGTCGATGGAGCCTTCTCTGCGCAGGCTATTCCCGTCTGCCTTTCCCAGTCTGCCAAAAACCTCTCCAACCGGCCGACGCTAACCGCGTCGCCAGCCTTGCCGAGCAAACAGACCTTTTGACACTGCTCCTCCTGTGGACACACTCGCCCACAAATAGCTGGAAGGCAATTCTTCTCCTTTATCTTCCCTATGGCCCCGGCATAGTCTTTTTCCCTCATCAACTTGATGAAAGCGGGAATATCAATTTCAACTGGACAACCCTGTATGCATTGAGGCTTCGGGCACTGCAGACAGCGGCTGGCTTCAGCCATAGCCTGCTCCTCCGAGTAGCCAAGCGCAACCTCGCTAAAATTATGCCTACGAACCTCAGGCGCTTGCTTAGGAATCTGAACGGCTTCCTTCTGAAGCTTGGGTTTTGCTTTGGACTCACTCACAGTGCGTGCACCTCTTTTCCTGCAGACGTTGCAGGGCCGCTTTCTCCTCTGATATATACACCATTTGCCTCTTCATCAACTCACCAAAATTCACCAAGTGAGCGTCAAACTCTGGACCATCCACGCATGCAAATCTTGTCTGGTCTCCGACGCTGACCCTGCATGCGCCGCACATGCCCATTCCGTCAACCATTATGGGGTTCAAACTGACGATGGTCTTGATGCCGAACGGCCTTGTCGTTTCAGCAACAGCTCGCATCATCACGGTCGGGCCAATCGCGTAGACAACGTCAAAAACGTAGCCTTTCTGAACAAGCATCTTCAAAACGTCGCTGACAAAACCCTTCTGCGCTCTCGATCCGTCATCGGTAGAAATGAAAAGCTCATCAGAAGCCTTCTTCATCTCGTCCTCAAGAATAATCAACCCAGCGGTCTTCGCTCCAACAATTGAGACTACTTTGCTGCCTGCTTCTTTGAAGGCTCTGGCAATCGGAAACGCGGAGGCGGTACCGACTCCCCCGCCAATGACGCACACGGAACCGTATTTCTTTATTTCACTCGGACGTCCCAGGGGGCCAAGAACATCGAATATTACGTCCTTAACATTGAGTGCGCCGAGTTTTTCGGTGGAAACTCCAACTTCAAGAAAGATTAGAGTTATGGTGCCTTTCTTCTTGTTCCAATCTACAATGGTTAGGGGAAACCGCTCGCCGTTTTCATCGATTCTTAAAATGACAAATTGCCCTGCCTTGGCTTTTTCAGCTATCTCGGGAGCCTCAATCTCAAGTAGCTTAATTTTTGGGGCTAACTCCTTCTTTGAAACGATTTGATGCATGTTCTAGAGAACCTCTGACAGTTCATGTACGAAGAAAATTCTAAAGGCTTACATTCGCATATAAGAGTTTAGGGGTAAGAAGCCAAAAAGTTCCTTTCTCATTGAACTCTTTTATCAGGCAAGGTTATTTCGTACGATAGTATGGTCTTCTAATGTAGCCATAGGCTTCCAGTGCGGCGGTTATACCTTGCCCGACAGCCGTTCCTACCTGTTTGATGGGATGACTTGTAACGTCGCCTGCAGCATAGACGCCCTCCAAATTCGTTTGTTGTCGTATATCCGTGATGATGTATTCGTCCTGATCTAAAGCGATGCCTGCGTCCTTCGCTATTTTGCTGTTAGGATCCTCACCCACCTGAACGAAAACTCCGTTGACCGGCATTTCTCTGGTTTCGCCAGTGTTTTTGTCGAGCAATATGACTTTTTGGACGACTTTGTCGCCGCGTATCTCTTTTATTTCCGTGTTCCACAGAATCTCAACGTTCCTTGCGTTCTTCAAACCTTGAGTAAGGGCTTCTTCACAACGGAAGGCTTGTCTCCTGTGAACAATCTTCGTCTCGGATGCGATGCCCGCCAGGTAGAGAGTCGTCATCACGGCTGAATTCCCCCCGCCCACGACAAGCACACGTTTTCCTTTGAAAAACGGCCCATCACAAATTCCGCAGTAGCTAACCCCTCTCCCACGAAATTCCTTCTCACCCGGGATACCGAGCTGACGATAATGGCTTCCAGAAGCAAATATAACTGCCCTTGCTTCGTAGACTGCCTTCTGCGTTTGGACAAGCTTCTTTTCACTCTTAAGATCAAGGCTTACAACCGTCTCAAACTCCTTAAGCGTCACCCCAGCGGCCTTAGCATGAGCCACCATCTTCTGCGCAAGCTCATTTCCAACAACGCTTGAAAAACCCAGATAGTTCTCAACTATAGGCGCATCTGCCACCGTGCCCCCAGCCAACTTTTCTTCCAGAACAACCGTCTTGAGCCCACTCCTCACTCCATAGATTCCGGCGGCCAACCCTGCGGCACCTGCGCCAATGATTGCAAGCTCTAATTCTTCCATCTTGAACAGCCTCAACACGAGTCTTATTGAGGATGACCCATATCAATTATTCCCAGTATATAGAGCGTTTTTCCCGTTCAGAGGGAACCTAGCTTGGACTAGATTCCCATTCTTTTAGGCGCGGCAGAATCGAGTCGTATATGTTGTTCAGAAGAGGGATTCTCTACAAAATGTGCCGCATCTAACCTGCTAGAGGTTTGGAGTACGTGTGCAGCAAGGTAGTCTGAGTGGTGTGGTCATCAGTCTCGTCTTCCTCAAAGGCAGTTCGCTCTCAAGATACCTTTGGTTGTACATTTTCTTGATTCTGAGGTACTTGGTCAGATCCTTGTGTTCTTCCTTCTCGTAGATGTTTATCTCTCCTTCAAACAAGTCCAACACTGCGTGCGTTTCTTCTGAAGCATGCATGTGTGGATTCATAACCGCTAGCGTTGTGAAGCCTCTTGATCTGAGCTCTGGGATCAGTCCTCCCAGCCATCTTCTAGTTTGAACTGCGTGGTGTTGCAGCAGAACATCTGAAAGGATTTCCAGGCAAGCTCGTCTATTATGTCCTTTTGTTCTGTTCAATCGGCGAAATACGGTTTCCAGGCCGATGTTTATTTCTGTCAGGTTTTCAATCCCTGCCAGCTTGATTACGTTGGGTAGGTTCTCTAATGCTTCATCTATTTTTGGGTTGCACAGGAAAACGTAGAAGGTCGATTGATGCTCCTGTGCGAGATTCTGCGCATTCAAGGCATTTGTAGTTATGTATACGGTGACGTCTTCATCTCCTACCCCGGCTTCAAGGTATCTTCTGATTAGCAGGTCCTTCTCGTCGCAAGAAGCCGAGGTTAATACTACTGTGTAGTTTGAGGGTATGCCTCCGAAAAGCAAGTTGTCCAGATCCTGGAACCCTGTGCTGACTCGACCCGGAAGGATGGTTTCTGATACGTTAATTGAAGCTGGTTGCGGTCTAACCGACATCTTGCGGCCAGTCTCACACATGAAAGATACTCGAGGCGCTATGTGGAACGTTCCTGTCCCTGTAGCCCTCAAGGTTATTCCAAGGTTTTCAGTGTCGTAGGGATTGAGTTTCTTGCCGTGCATATCAATGGATGTGTTTGCGATGCTGAAAGTCTCTGGGTGGGAAACCACTTCAAAGCCTGTTGGAATTGTCTCCTCAACCCTCTCCAGCAAAACAGGTGTTTTTCCAACATTCTGCAACTCAATTGCAAAATGAAAATTCTCGCCCAGTTCTACGTCACTCTTTTCAAGAGCAATTCTTGCGTGAATATTGGTGATTACTACGTCCTTCAGATGAGATTCTGCTTCCTCCATTGGGCGTCTCTTGTATAGCTTACTGCCCAATAGAACGGCGTCATCCAGATGTCCCAGTTTTTCCTTTACAAGTTGCTCCACTGCAGAGCTTAATTCTGCTCCAAGCTGTTCGCGCTTGTGCCGTTCTTTCTCATCATCCTTCATGCAAGGCACCTTCGCCTTCTTATTCGAAATCTGTGAAAGCTCTACAGAACAAGTTTTCCACGCTTGATAACAAGCCTATCGTCCAACTCAAGCGTAGCCTCTGCTAAGGTGGAGTGGAATTCGAAATTGCTCTGTATTTTTCCGCCAATTTCTCTGTTGTCTCCAACACCCAATGTGACTGAGCCTAGAACTAGGTGATTGTAGGTGAAACCTTTTTTTGCCATGGGATTCAAGCCTATCATAAGCGATCCTGCCTGGTCGTTGTCTCCTTTTGCTTTTTCGCACATCGTCTTCATTACTTCTGCGTTTTTGCCTCCTCTGAAGGAAGCCAGTCTTCCATTCTTGAACGTCCATTCGACATTCTCAACTAAAACTCCGATGGCAGCTTCTGGCACATTAGAGACATAGGTCCCGACGGCACTTTTTTCCTTTGGAGCAACAGCAACGTACCCGGATGGCAAAGCCGTAAGAATAGCTCCTCTTCTAATATCTTCATCATCAATGATGCCATCGTAGAGCTGCGCTTCTCTCCCTTCCAATTCCAACGTTAGGTTTGTGCCTCCAGCCGCCGTAATACGTGCTTTACTGGCTTTTTCCAGCATGTTCCCGATTTTCTTCCCCAAATCCTGCATATCCTCGTACTTTACGTCCATTGCTGCGTGGATGTTTTTTTCCCATTCGTTATAGTTGAAGCCGTAGGTTCTGGCCCTTTGTCGCGTCACGTATCCCAGGGTTATTTGTGCAGAGCGAATCTTCTTTTCAAGAAGCTTGTCGTAATAAGGTTTATCAGATTCGCTAAGCGCAGCCCACCTCTCAGGTGTGATATCCTTCAGTTTTTCAGGATCCTCTGGGCCCTGTATGAAAATGTTTGCGGTTGCTACATCCAACAAAGCGAGATCAAAAGGATCAGTCTCCCTAAGATACTCTAACGGCAAGTCCAACGCGGTGTGGTACATAAGCTCGTCCGTTCCAATCTCTAAGTGGATTTTCGCCCCCTTTCTCTTGCACTCCATTGCAAATGCTTCGGCCAAGTCGAGCATATGACGCCAAACAAATATCAACACTCTGTCTTCCTTCCTTATTCGGAGACAAGTGTCGACGACACTTTTCACAAAACGCGGTGCTGACATGGTTTTCCTCTGAAGAAGATTACTAATGCTCATTATTTGAACCTTTGTGAGAAGCTTGATCCAGCACAGTTAAGTGAACGATGTCACTAGGTCAAAAGATTCGAAGTATCCTCGTGGTGCGGTTGGCGATGGGCTGCTCGAGGAAAAGTTGAAATTGCGAGAAGCACATACTTGTGACCGAACTGATGGTCAAGGTGAAATTGGATTGGCTTTTTGCGTTAAGTGTGGAGCCGAACTGCCTGAGGACGCCAGATTCTGCCCATCATGCGGGACTCCTGTGCTTGAGAAAGTAGAGGAGCCTACGCGAGAGCATCGCACTCTGAAGGTTGGGGAGAAACCGAGAGTGGTGATACATCAGCGAACACCTGGCAGGATCGATGTGAAGAAGGGCACTGATGGCGAGGTGCTCGTTGATCTGGATCTTAGAGAGCGAAGGGACATGGACTGGAGCGTAACGCAGGATGGAAACGTCGTAACTATCAGGACTCGTGCTCTGGTCCATCCTCTGAGGTGGCACCGATATTTCCTTTCAGGCGGCCCAAGAGCAGAAATTTCTGTCTCGGTACCTGCCGAAACAGATCTTGACGTTTCCACAAGCATCGATCAAGTGGCGATCGCAGGAATAAAGGGCGCGTTGTCTATTGAATCTTCAGTGGGCAAAATCATAATTGAGGAATGTGAAGGGAACGTCAGAGTCATAGGCAAGACTGGCCCGATTGATTTGAGAAACATCAAAGGAACAACCAGGGTTGACAGCACGACGGGTCCGGCTACTTTGGAAAACGTGAATGGAACGGTTTCTGTCCGTAACACGACTGGCCCCATCAAGTTCTCGGGCAGCCTGTCCAGCGGCGAAAACTGGTTCAGAACAAGCACAGGACCCATAGAAATCGCGTTGCAACCCCAATCAGACCTGAAAGTGGAGGCCTATTCGAGACTTGGAAGAGTAACATGCGTTCCAGAGCTAACTGATTCACACTATGAACGAGGTCAGTACACAGGCCGTCTTGGAAACGGAACCGGAAAACTCATCGCCGAGACGACAATCGGCTCGATAACGATTCGCCATTAGAAAAAACCGGCGCCAAAAGCCTATTTCACGTCGCGCGCGCTCTTTCGTCTCCCCTTTTCTTCCTCCCCCATTCTCTTCTCTCTCAGCTTCTATTCTTTCTTTTCTTCTTGTCTCTCGCCTCTCACTTTCTTTCTTCTCTTCTCCTTTGTCTCCTCTCTCAGCTTCTCTTCTCTCTCCTCTTCTCATCTCTTTTCTTTCTTCTTCTTTTGCCTCTCGTCTCTCGCTTGCTTTCTTATCCTCTATTTCCTCTTTGACATCAGCGTCTCTTCTCTCTTGTCTTTTGGCTTCTCTCCTTCCCATTGCTCCCAACTCTTCTAATTTCTCGTTGTAAAAGAGAGAAGCTATTTTTGTAACATCTTCAATTCTTTCGCTCAAAAATTCACAGTTTCTAATGCTTCCTTCGAAGAGAGAACGCGCACTGGAGGCATAGTCAGCGGGTCCTTCCTTCTCTACGATCTCTTTCACTTTCTCCGTCACTCTTACAGTCTTCGACGCGAGGTCTTGGATGACTCTGATGTATCTACTCCTTTCCCCTGGATTTTGAGTGGCCTCGAAAATGGCCTTATCCATTGCCCGCATATATCTCTGCCTTGCTTCTCGATAATCTTCATCCTTGACACTTTTCTCTGCCTCCTCGATGAGGATCTCAAGATCCTGCTTTGATATAGCCACTATAGGGTTTTCATACAGGTAACTTCCGAGAACATCATATAATTTCGCATCGTCGCCACATAGCTGCTTCAACAAATACTCCTCTTTCTCCTCTTTCTTCGTTTCTTTCTTTTTCCACATAAACCCGTCCCTCCACTTTATTGTTTGAACCAGTTTGAATTAAAGTCTTGCGCGCACGCCATGCCAGCCTGATTCCGTCGCAAACACACAAGATAGAATTTTACCCCAACCCGCGCGCATGATAAAAATCATATAAATGCCTAGGGCCTCATGTTTATGAAGGACGTCTAGCACGCGTTCTGAAGGCGACTACATCAGCCCTATCTTCCCGTCTCTTTGAAAATAGTCGGGTCTACAATGCTAGATTGAGCAGTTCAGCAATGTCCATGATCTGGATCTTGCCCTCTGCCCCCGTGGTCTTGACAGCGTCTTCAAACGTTAACAGGCAGTAGGGGCAGGCTGTGGCGAGGATTTCTGCTCCAGCTTCAACGGCGTCTTTCACGCGGGTTTCTGCCAGGCGTGGGCCCGGAATATCGACCCACATTCTTCCGCCGCCTCCTTCGCAGCAGATGCTTCGGGCTCTGGAACGGTCAAACTCCAACAGTTTGACGCAGGGCACGCTTTCAATGACCTTTCTGGGCTCTTCGTATATGCCGTTTTGTTTTCCCAAGAAGCATGGGTCGTGATAGATGACTTTCTTGTTGACTTCTTTTGAAAAGGTGAGCTTTTTCTCATCAATCAGTTTGGCAAGCAGCTGTGTGTGATGCTGTATTTCGAAGCTTGTCTGGTTGTACCTGTTCTTGAATGCGTGATAACCGTGTGGACAGCTTGTCACCGCTTGCTTTATGTTGTACTTGTTGAAGGTTTTCATGTTCTCTTCAACCAAGAAGTCGAACAGGCCTTTTTCTCCCATGCCGTAGACTTCGCTTCCGCAGCAGTTTTCCTCGTCGCCCAAGACGCCGAAGTCTAATCCGGCCTTCGCGAGGACACAGGCTAAGCTTCTGGCTACGCTTTGGACTCTTGGATCGTAAGCCGAGGTGCAACCGACAAAGTACAGAATTTCTGCACCCTGAGACATGTGTTTGAGGTTCAGGTCGTGAGCCCATTCTGACCTTTTGTTTCGGATTCTTCCCCATGGGTTGCCGTTCTTGAATATGCTTTCCAACGCGTCTCGGATTGTTGGCGCTATTTGGCCTTCCTCAACCGCCATTCCGCGAATGTCAATCAAGAACTCGTACGGATTCAAATCTTTCGGACAACGGACGCCGCATGTGCTGCAGGTTGTGCAGCTCCAAAGCTCATTCTGCGAATGCTGAGTCAGCTTGCCCAGTGTGGCAACTTCGCGCATGTACTTCCTAACGTTTAAGTTGGCTTTGCGTGCAACTGGGCAGCTTCCAGTGCACGTTCCACACTGGATGCATTCGAGTAGCTTATGTTTCTGAGTGAGCTCTTGAGCGTTCATGTTTTCCATCACTTTTAGTTGAATGAGGAGCATAAGATTATTAAAGCGTTTTCCCGTGAATTGTTTGAAACATATCATGGATAAGGAGAGTTCGTCCATGGAGAAGAAATCGCCTAAGATCGGTGTTTTCGTCTGCGAATGCGGCGGCAACATAGGGGAGGTTGTGGATGTCAAGGCGGTCGTTGACGCTGTCAAGACATGGGAAGGTGTTGCCGTCGCCAAATATCATAAGTATTTATGCTCAAAACCGGCTCAGGAAATGATTCTTGACGCCGTGAAAAAAGAAAATCTGGATCGGGTTGTCGTTGCGAGCTGCACGCCTCGTATGCATCTCGCCACTTTTCAGAGTGTTTTGGAACGAGCTGGCCTGAATCCGTTCATGCTTGAATTCGTGAACATACGGGAGCAGGACTCGTGGATATTAGGCCCACATCCTTCACCCGAAGCGACGAAGAAGGCCATCAGCCTGATAAGAGGCGGCTACGAAAGAAGCCGCGAACTTGAACCGTTGCAGCTCATAAGCGAGAAGGGCTCCAGAGAAATCCTAATTATCGGCGGGGGCATCTCAGGTATCACTTCCGCTCTTGAGCTAGGGTATCTGGGTTACAAAGTTGACCTTGTTGAAAGGAAGCCCAGCATCGGCGGCAACATGGCTAAGCTGACCAAGGTTTTTCCCACTTTGGATTGTGCACAGTGCATTTTGACGCCGAGAATGGCTGAAGTCGGCAGAAACACAAACGTCAACCTGTACACGTACGCCGAGGTGCAAGAGGTCAGCGGTCGACCGGGCAACTACGATGTGAAAATACGCATGAAACCGAGAGGTGTGGACGTTCAGAAGTGCAGAAGCTGCGGTGTCTGTGCCAAAGTTTGTCCCGTAACGGTTTCAGACGAGTTTAACGAGGGTTGGGCGCAGCGGAAAGCAGCCTACATTGAGTTTCCGCAAGCCGTGCCTTCAGCCTACACAATTGACTTCAGCGCGTGCACAAAATGCGGAAAATGCGAGCAACTTTGCCCGGCCAAGGCGGTAAGCTTGGCAGATCAGGGAAGCACAGTCGACCTTCATGTCGGTGGCATAATAGTAGCCACAGGCTATCAGCTCTACGACGCTAAGAAACTCGAAACCTATGGTTATGGTACGTACAAAGACGTCATCACGATGATGGATTTGGAACGGTTTGTCTCTGCGACTGGGCCGACGGGGGGCTACATCAAGAAGGCCGACGGCACCGACGTTAAACGCATGGCAATAGTGCTCTGTGCAGGCTCACGAGACAAGAATTACATCTCATATTGCAGTCGAATCTGCTGCATGTACTCTTTGAAACAGGCTTTTGTGCTGAAGAAAATGCTCGGCATAGACGTCACCATCTACTACACAGACATCAGAGCAACGGGCAGAGGGTACGAGGATCTCTACTGGCGCGACCAAGAGGCCGGTGTCACGTTCATCCGCGGCAAAGTGGCTGAAGTCTACAAGAATGGCAAGAACGGCAAGCTCGTTGCTGTTGCGGAAGACACGATAACAGGCGAGGTGACTGAAGACGAATTCGACATGATTGCCCTAGCCACGCCTATGGTTCCGCCGTCAGGGTTGAAAGAACTTGCCGACAAGATGAAAGTCCCTATCGGCGAAGATGGCTTCGTAACTGAAAAGCATCCTAAACTCGACCCTGTCGATTCACTTGTCACCGGAATCTTCGCATGCGGCTGTGCCTTGAGCCCGAAAGACGTGAGAGACACTGTTTCAGACGGCTTGGCAGCCTCGGCCAAAGCGGCATTATTCCTGAAAAGTGATTACGTTACCACAAGCCCAGAGAAAGCTTACGTCATCAGCGACTTGTGCAACGGCTGCAATGCCTGTGTTCCAGTCTGTCCGACAAACGCCATAAGCATGCAAGGAGGCAAAGCGCAGATTGACCCGTTCTTGTGCACCGGTTGCGGCGCGTGCATACCCGTCTGTCCTCAAGAGGCCATTGACTTCAAGAACGCGACAACCAAGCAGATAACTGCAAGCCTGAGAGGCGTACTCGCAGAAAAGCCACCTGGCGAAGTCAGAATCGTCGCATTCGTCGACAAAAACGTCGGTTACACAGGCATGGACTTCTTAGGCCTAGACCGCACAAACTATCCCGAAAACATCCGCATCGTCCCAGTTCCAACAACCGCCATTCTCGGCCTGAAACATCTGCTTTACGCCTTCGCATACGGAGCCGACGGCATTCTTGTCATCGAAGGAACACAGGAAATCGATGAAAAGTTTACGAAGAAAAAAATGATAGACATGGGAAGGGAACTGGCCAAATACAGTGTTGAAAACATGAGAGTGCGCTACAGCTACGTCCCCCTCCCAGTTTACAAAAAGGCTGCAGAGCTTTTCACAATGTTCACGGACAGAATCAAGAAGTTTAGACCACTTCCAGAAGAAAAACGCACCGCAATAAGACAGAAGCTTGGTCTGTGAACAGGGCTTCACTTTTTTCGTTCTAGGACCCCCGAGCCAGCTTTTTGTCAAAATCATATTTGAAACATCCGAATAATATCACGATTATACAGTTCAACGGTTTTGAAGAGAAGCGCGCGCGCCGTATCAGAGCACACACATACACCAAAAACTGGGGTCCTTCAATTGCACGCGCTTTAATCCAAAACTAAGTTGAGACATAGCTGCAAACCTTTCTAGAGAGAAAAGGGGTATTGTCGTCTGTGGCGCACCAAGCGTAAGGTCAGGATCAAGTAAACCTTAAGCATAACCACAGTGTCCTATTGAAGTCGGTGGAATCTGTGACTAAGGCGCTGTATCTGGAAGACAGTTATCTCAAAGAATGTGACGCCGTTGTTGTCTCGGTAAAGGACGAAAAATACGTCGTTCTAGATCAAACCATCTTCTACCCTAAGGGAGGCGGTCAACCATGCGATACAGGAAAAATCATAAGTGGAAACCAAGTTTACAACGTCGTCTACGTCGGCAAATTCTCCGGCGAAATCAGTCACGAGGTCGACCGACCCGGTTTGAAACCAGGCAACAAAGTCCATTGCGTGCTAGACTGGGATCGACGGTACAAGCTCATGCGAAGCCATACTGCCGCACACCTATTTGCTTCCCTTTTATGCAACGGCACTCGCACGCTTGTGACTGGCAACCAGCTTGAAACCGACAAGATCCGCTTCGACTTCAGCCTAGAACAGTTCAACCCTGAAATCCTAGAAAAATACGTGGCCAAAACGAACGAACTGCTCAAGAAAGACACGCCAGTAAAATCCTACGAACTTCCCAGAGAAGAAGCCCTCAAAATCCCAGGCGTGGTAAAAATGGCCGAAGCCTTCCCCCCAGACATCCCACGCCTCCGCATAGTAGAGCTAGTCGACCTTGACAAACAAGCCGACGGAGGAACACACGTCAAGAACCTAAACGAGGTCGGCCAGATAAGACTGCTTAAGACCGAAAACAAAGGCAAAAACAACAGAAGAATCTATTTTACCCTAGCGCCGTGACCTCGAGGAAACTCAACCGAAAATTGACCGCTCACCATACAATTGCCTCATGAACATTAGGCATCGACACTGTTGCGAACCTTTCTTCGCTCTACCCATCTTTGCCAAAAGCCTCCTCGAAGCAGGTAAAAGTTTTCAAACTCCGAATCCGTAATCACGTCACGCTGTGAGAAAGTGAAAGCCTGTGGCTAGGAGCGAACTGAGAATCCAGTATTCCGGCCTCATCATATTCGCAGCTCAGATACTCAGCATGTTCACTGGCATGGCATTCATTCTTCTGCTGACAAGAAACATGACAAGGCCAGAATACGGTACATGGTCAAACATCTTTGACTTAACAGGCTACTTTCTACTTTTTTCAGGGTTCGTCCCTTTTTGGGCAACACGATTCGTTGCTAGAGGAAAAGAAGGTGCAACCAAAACAGCGCTTCTGGCAAACCTCACAGTGGCTATGGTTTCAGCCGCAATCTACGTCCCTCTTGTCCCGCTTATCACGAGCGGTCTTCACATCAGCGAAGCCTACAATCCTGTCTACATCCTAGCGTCAGCCCAAATAATCACCGTATACGTCGTCAGCGTACTTGAATCCTGCTTGCGCGCAGAAAAACCTCAGGCCATCGGATACGGTCTCCTAATAGAAGAGATATGCAAACTCAGCCTCGCCTACGTGTTCATCGTGAGGTTTCAGCAGCTGTTCCTGGGCGCAATGCTCAGCCTCATCTTGTCCGCCTCGCTTCAAACGTGTTACTACCTGAAGCTCCTGTCGAAGGATCTGCGAATGAAAATTCAATGGAGCTACGTGAGAGAATGGTTGAAAGGCTCAGTAGCAATTTTCTATAACGCCGTTGGAACACAACTGACTGCTTTTGTGTTTATCCTGCTTCTCGTCTACGGAAGCCAAGCAGCAAGAGGCGACTACCAGGCAGCAGCAACGTTCGCAGGCATCATCGGATACTCCTCATCCCTAGCGTTTGCACTCTACCCGAAACTGCTAGCCGAAAACAGCCTGAAAGAAATAACGGCATCGCTCAAAACAGTGCTAATGTTTGCGCTTCCAATAGCCACCATCATCATCTCAATGTCGCAATCGCTCCTGACAATTCTGAACGTATCTTACCGCGAAGCCTCACAGGTACTCATTCTGCTCTCAATCGATGCTCTCATAACTCTACTTCTACAGTTCTACACCTTCGTGCTTTTCGGCGTTGAAAAATTAGACGAAGAAGCAAAGATACCGCTTAGAAGACTCGTCAAGAGCAAAATGTTCAAAATACTAACATTACCTTACATACAAGCTGCCATTACCCTGCCAACAGCATTCTACATTTTGACTCAATACGCGAATCAGCAGCCTGTGCAAGCAGCCGTCTACGTGGTAATCATCAACATGGTCGCTCACAGCGCCGCGTTTCTCCTCACTTACATGGTTACGCGAACATCAATAAGAATAGTCATCCCTTGGAGAAACATAGGGAAATACGTTCTCTCATCAATGGTAACAGCGGCCGCCCTGTACTTGCTTCCTCACCCAACGACGCTCTTTGCGACCTTTGCCATCGTAGCAGCGGGTGCAGCAGTGTATGCGACACTGTTGTTGGCAATAGACAAGGATGCAAGACGGCTTGTCCGTTCAATACTGCAGGAAATCGGACTAGTGCCCAACGCAACAGGCTCATCGCATGAAATCAATCAGACAACAGAAGAGTGACCTTCCTTTGCAAAAAGCCTGAAGCGACTTGACTACAAGCTGTTAATGTACGGAAACAAAGATTCAGAAGCAAAAGCTATATGAAAACAACCTGCTAAATCAAGTCTCATCAATTGGAGGAAGACATTTGGAAATAATTGTATGTGTCAAGCACGTTCCAGAAACGGCCGAAGCAGAGTTGAAGATCGACGCCACAGGCAAAGCCATAGACCGAACCGGGTTGGTCTTCGACATCAACGAGTGGGACGACTATGCCTTGGAGGAGGCAGTGCGCATGAAGGAGAAGCAAGGAGGAACCGTCACGGCCATAACCATCGGCGCTGACGACTCTGACACGACCCTGAGAAAATGTCTAGCCCGAGGGGCTGACAAAGCCATAAGACTCACAGACCCAAAATTCAACGATTCAGACGGCTATGCCACGGCAAAGATCTTGCACAGCGTCATCAAAACACTGCATTATGACCTGATATTAACAGGGATGCAGGCAGGCGACGACGGTCAAGCCGCTGTCGGACCGATCCTGGCAGAGATGCTCAAGATTCCTCACGCCACAATGGCCAAGAAAATTGAGCTCGTAACCGGCACAGCCAGAGTCAACCGAGAACTCGAAGGCGGACTGGAAGAGCAGGTTGAAGTGAAAATGCCAGCGTTGCTTTCAGTTCAAACGGGGATAAACGAGCCAAGATACGTTTCAATTATGGGCATAAGAAAAGCCATGCAGAAAGAAATAAAACTCATGACCCTGGCCGACACAGGCCTAACTGAAAACGACGTGGGCCCTGCAGGGTCATGGCTTAAAATTGAGACAATGTACGTCCCACCAGTAGAGAAACAAGCGGAATTCATCAAGGGAAGCCCAGATGAAATCGCAGCAAGAATCACTGAAATCCTCAAGTCAAGGGGGCTGATCTAAGATGACTAAAATCTTCGTCTTGGCCGAGCACCGACAAGGGCAAATCAGAGACATAACCTTCGAGATGCTCACAAAAGCCCGAGAAATATGCGAGAAAACGGGCTCGGAATTAACCGCGGTTCTCCTTGGCAAAAACATGAAAGAGCACGCAAAGATGTTGGCGGAATACGCAAAGACCGTCATACTCGTTGACGACGCTAAACTTGAAAACTTCAACTCCGAAGCCTACAAGAAAATCCTTTCAACCCTAATCACCCAACACAAACCCCTGCTAATCATGATGGGCCACACTTCCTACGGCGTGGACTTGGCTCCCAGACTCGCAACGGCGTTAAACCTCCCACTCGCAACGGACTGCATAGACCTGGCATTCGAAAACAGCATGTTGACCGTAACTCGCCAAATGTTCGGCGGCAAGGTAAACGTCAAAGCCGCCGCCAGAAAAGCCGAGACCTACATTACAACCGTCCGTCAGGCAACGTTCGCCCCGCAGAAACCCTCACCCCCCACAAACGGACAAATCATAGAAACACCCTCACCATTAACGGAGGAAATAACCGAAAAACGGTTCGTACAGTACGTTCTGCCACCGCCGGGCGGAGTTGACATAACTGCAGCAGAGAAACTCGTGGGCGTTGGTCGTGGAATAAAAGACGCAAGCAACGTGCCGATAGTAGATGAATTGGCCAAAACCTTGGGTGGCGTGCTTGCCTGTTCACGGCCCATCGTGGACAAAGGGTGGCTTCCCACTGATCGTCAGGTGGGCACCTCAGGAAAGACTGTGAAACCCAAACTGTACCTTGCTCTCGGCATCAGCGGTGCGTTCCAGCATGTGCTCGGAATGAAAAGCTCAGACCTGATAATAGCCGTAAACAAGGACCCGAAAGCACCAATCTTCAGCTTTGCCGACTACGCCATCGTCGAAGATCTGTTTAAAGTGGTTCCTCCGCTTAAAAGCAAAATATATGAATCAAAAACGCAGAAGACATGCAAGTAATCAAGGAGAAAGAACGGATGGACTTCAAACTGAACGATGAACAACAGGAAATCAAACGTGCAGTGCGTGAATTCTGCATTAAAGAATTCACTCCTGAACTTGCTTTGGAGCTTGACCAAAAAGAAGAATTCCCAATGGCACTCTACAAGAAGGCCGCGCAGCTGGGTTTCACAAGCATGCGAATACCGCAGGAATATGAGGGACAAGGGTACGGCTTGCTGGAAGACTGCTTGGTCGTTGAGGAAATGTGCAGCGCAGACCCAGGCTTGGGAGTTGCAGTCTCACTTGGAAACCTTATGATACCAGATGTGCTGCTGAAACACGGCAACGAAGAGCAGAAAAAGAAATACATCCCACCACTGGCCAAGGGCGACAAAATAGCTGCGGCAGCCTTCACCGAGCCAGAACACGGGAGCGACATAACACGCATGGACTCAACCGCAGTCAAAAACGGAAACGAATGGACTATAAATGGAGCAAAAGAA
>Ga0315280_10000326_pt1 | contig 88454 bp, 96 predicted proteins | sample YL17G06_40_MG_FD_203697 | JGI IMG/M metagenome (GOLD analysis project Ga0315280, IMG submission 203697) | Sediment microbial communities from Yellowstone Lake, YNP, Wyoming, USA - YL17G06_40 | ecosystem: Environmental > Aquatic > Freshwater > Lake > Sediment | place: USA: Wyoming | collected...
CCGAGAACCGCGACTAGCCAAGAGCAGAAGCTTTACGTTGGGAAAAACCAATTCCACAAGCGGATAACCACAGGCTTATGGGGCAAGAGGCAGATTGAACACAGAAACAAGGCAAATAGCAAGACAGCGCATCCAGACGCTCTTCAACCTAGCAAGGGAAATCGTCCACGATGACCCTGCCCTAGCCCAACATTACGTGGACACGGCCAGAAAGATAGCCATGGCCGCCAAGATTCGCCTACCGAACGAGTACAGACGCCAAGTCTGCAAGCATTGCAAAGGCTTTATGCTGCCGGGTGTAAGCTGTCGTGTGCGACTGAAACAGAGGCGGGAACCCCACGTCGTGATCACCTGCCTAAGATGCGGCGGACAGACGAGAATACCGCTAGTGAAGAGAAAGGAGAAGCTGAAAACATAGCAAGCCGACTGCTGCGAAGAAACGATTGATAAAAAGGAAGCTCAGCGAGGAAAAACCCACGGTGTGGGTTGGCAAGGGAGGAGCTTCGGCAGAGTTGCTTAAGGAAATCGACAAACAACTGGCGAAAAAGGAGACTGTAAAGGCAAGAATCTTGAAGAGCGCCCTGTCTGAACATGAAGCTAAGCAGGTTGCCTCAAGAATCGCTGACCAGACGGGAGCATCGTTGGTAGAGGCCAGGGGCCACACGTTCACACTTTACAGACCGCGCGACAAGGAAAAGCCCTAGTATTTGGTCTATCGGCTCTTGCGAACTAGCCTTCACCGGAGAGCTTCTTCTCGAATTCAGCTTTCAAGCTTGTCAGGTTGTCGATCACCTTCTCCTTTTTGACCTGTTTAGGAAACGTTTGAAGCGCTACTAAAAGAAGGTCTTGCCTCTTCCACCGTTCGTAACGCCTATGGAACGATTTTACAAAAGTCCCAAGAACCTGTTGGTCTAAGTCTCTCGTCTTATCCTCGCTCATTGTCTCGTTCGCCTTCTCCTTCTCCTTCATGTTGACGATGTGATTCCGAATAAAAGGGGTTCTTCCCAACCTCGCAATATATTTTATTCCAGAAACAGTGCTGGCTTTTGGAACACGAGTTGTGTCAGATTTTCAATGAAGAGGTCAGATGGCGGACACGATGATCCAAATGGAAAAAAAGAGGTTGTTTACGCTGGTAAAATGCGAACCCGCTTCTCGTAGGCAATCATCCAGCTTTTTTCCCTTTCATATTCTTTCGGCATCTTTGTTCGCCTCACACAACGAGTAACAGGGAGTCTCCTTAAACGTCGACGCACATGCCGAGAACACAGGAAACAATCACAGAACGTTACCATCCGACATAAGTAGGGTAGGCTCCCTCACCGCTCGCCCCATCGGAGTTCATCCCCACTTTTCACACGAGCCTTCATCATCAACGAAGGCAAACTGCAGGTCCATCACTGACTGCCTATCATCAAAAAACGAATATGAAAAGAGGAGTTGTGAAGATAGCCAAGCGACGTAAGTCGTCGACCAGACAATATTTATATTCGGCGTCATGATTTTACTGAAGGAAACCTCAAGAGGACAAGAAGCATTGGTCACCCCCAACGACGTCCCAGCATCCAAGCTAATCGAAAGACTAGCCAAGTACCTGAAGGAAAACGTGGACGCTGTAACGCCGCCAGCATGGGCGACCATCGTGAAGACGGGTGCTCACGTGCAGCAGCAGCCTCAGAACCCAGACTGGTGGTACGTTAGGTGCGCCTCGATACTGCGAAAGCTCTACGTTCACGGCCCGGTGGGCATCCAAGAACTGAGGGCTAATTATGGTGGAAGAAAGAGCAGGGGCGTCAAACCTCGGCGTGCAGCAAAGGCAGGCGGTTCGATAATAAGAAAAGCACTGCAGCAGCTTGAAGCTGCAGGCTACGTTGAAACGGTGAGACCGCGCGGCAGAAGAGTGACGCCTGCTGGATCGAAACTTTTGAAGGAATTGACTGAAGAACTCGGCAGAGAAATGGTGAAGGAGCTTCCAGAACTCCAGAAGTACCTGAAAGGTGAGTGAGTTGTCAGAGGAAGAGCTGGAGGAGCTTCGCAGAAGAAGACTTTCAGCCCTGCAGAAACAGATGGGTGAAGAACAGCGGAGCATGCAGGCTGAACAGCAGCTGGAACAACAGAAGCAAGCGCTGCTGAGAAGCATACTGACACCGGAAGCCAGACAGAGACTGGCGAACCTCAAGATGGTCAGGCCGGATTTCACTGCACAGCTGGAGCTACAACTGATCCAGTTGGCGCAGCAAAGAAAAGTGCCGATACCCCTAACGGACGAGCAGCTGAAGAAGATACTCATTCAACTCCAAGCTCGCAAGCGTGAGACTACGATAACGAGAAGATGAAGATGACTCGAAACAAACCGACAGCAAAAAAACGCAGGCTTGCCAAAGCGGGAAAGCAGAAGAAACCCGTTCCCTCATGGGTCATAGCTAGAACAGCCGGAAAGTTCAGAGTCCACCCCAAGAGGAGGCAGTGGCGAACGAGGAAAATAAGGGCGTAGGAGAACGCCTCATGGAGAAAGAGAACGAAAAACAAACCTTGAAGACCGAGGAGAAGCAAGAGGAGCCTGCTGAAGCCGTCAAGGAGCAAGAGCTGGAGGAAGAGGCAGAAGAAGCCGAAGAAGCCGCTGAAGAAGAGGAGCAGCCGGTTCCACCGGAAGAAGCTGGCGCTGAAGCAAAAGAAGAAGAGGTACCTGCACCTGCCGAAGAAGAGGAAGCAAAGCCGCCCGCTGAAAAAAAGAAGGCTGAAGAAGAGATAGTTGAGGAGCGAATATACACGGTTCCGCTGGGCAAAGCTTGGATTGTGCCCCCTAACAAGAGGACCTCGAGGGCAGTGCGGATGCTCAGGATCTTCATAACCAAGCACATGAAGCTGGAGGCACGCAAGGAAGGAGAGGCAGAAGAGGAAGAGCCCAAGCAGCTCATCATAAGCAATGAAGTTAACGAGAGGATGTGGAAGAGGGGGATAGAGAAACCTCCGAGAAAAATCCGGGTTCGAGCTGCAAAGGACAAAGAAGGAAACGTGACGGTTTATTTGGCTGAAGGAGACTAGTCCTTGGCCATTTACCTGTCAAGCCTTCTTGGAAGCGCAAGCATAGGTGTTTACTCCCTCGTCACCGACAGAATCTTCATAGCTCCACGCTCAGTGCCGCTTAAGAAGGCCGAAAGGCTCAGTCAATGGTTGAAAACAAAACTGGTGCACACGTCAATCGGGGGATCAATCCTCGCCGGAGCACTCGCGTGCGCAAACTCCAACGGAATCCTGCTCCCAAACCTCATGAGAGAAGAAGAACTCACGGTCATACGACGATGTTTTGAAGGAAACATAACCGTGATGGACACCAAGAAAACCGCGTACGGAAACCTTGTCCTCGCCAACGACCACGGTGCCATAGTGGACCCCTGCTTCAAAAGCCCAGAAATACATGAGATTTCCGAAACTCTGGGCGTCGAAGTTGCACGAGGCGAGATCGCAGGCCTGCCCTACGTAGGTTCGCTGGCCGTTGCAACGAACAAAGGAGTTCTAGCACATCCGTTGTTGAAAGACTCGGAACGCAAGCTTCTTGAAGACTTGCTGAAAGTCCCAGTCGACGTCGGCACCGTCAACTGCGGCATCCCGTACGTCGGCACAGGTTTGATCTGCAACCGACACGCGGCCATCGCAGGGGAACTCACAACCGGACCCGAGATATTTATAATAGGCAATGCACTGGATGTTGTAAAAGAGGATGACCAAGTTGAAAGTCTACAGAGTCACCGGTGAAATTCTGAAGCCCAACCTGAAGAGCTCGTTCAGAAAAGAGATATTGGCTGAGAAGCCCGAGCACGCCATTGAAAAAGTCTACGCAGAGTTGGGCAGCAAACACCGGGTGAAGCGTTTTCACATCAAGATAACAAGCGTCGAAGAGGTTTCGCCAGAGAACATTGAGAACCCACTGTTGAAGAAGTTTGTCACGGGAGAAGAAGAAGTTGGCAAGCAAGAGTGAAGAAGAGCTTCGAAGACTGACCGTGGAAATGCGACTTCTCGAACAGACGGCCGAAGCATTGCAGTCAAGAGCAAACATGATAAACGCCGTCACGACCGACCTGTCCTACGCCCGTATGACGCTGGAAGGACTCGAAAAAGAAAGTGAAAAATCAGAGCTTCTCGTGCCGATAGGCGGCACGTCCTACGTCAGGGCAAGACTGGAAAACCCGGACAAGATAATCGTGGGGATGGGCGCCGGAGTCTCGGTTGAAAAAACAAGGGAAGAGGCAAAAGAAATCATCAAGAAGCGTCTGGAAGACCTGGAAAAAACCAGAGCCTCAATACAGCAGCAGTTCGCCCAAGTCGCAGAAAAGATCAACCTGGACAGAGAAAAAGCCGATGCACTCGTTGCAACGATGAGAGAAGGGAAACCTCAGCAAAATGTTTGAAAAACTCAAGTCCGGGCTGAAGGGACTTGTAACCAAAGTAACCACAACCGAGCTGAAACCCGAAAACGTGCGCCCGATACTTTCTGATTTCAAAATGAACCTCGTGGAGAACGACGTGGCTTTTCCCGTGGCCGAACGAATATGCAGTGAGATGGAGCAACGGCTGAACAACGTTCAAGTCAAAAGGATAGAAGACCGAAAGAAGATCGTGGAGAAAAACCTGCGAGAAGTGCTCCTGGAGACTATGCAGACAAACAGCAAGATCGACTTGTTGAAGGCCATAGAGGTAAAACGCAAGAAAGCAGAACCATTCGTCATAGTTTTCGTCGGGATAAACGGCACCGGAAAAACCACAACCATCGCCAAAGTCTGCCGCTTCCTCAACAAGAACAAGTATTCAGCCGTCATAGCCTGCAGCGACACGTACCGAGCTGGCTCGATCGAACAGCTAGAAGAACACGCAAAGAGGCTCGGCACAAGGATGATAAAACACGCGTACGGCGCGGACCCCGCAGCCGTGGCCTACGACACGATCAACCACGCCAAGGCCTACGGAATAAACGTCGTCCTAATCGACACGGCGGGAAGAATGCAGACAAATCAGAACCTGATGAATGAACTTGCAAAGATCAAGCGCGTCGTGAAGCCAGACCTAACAATACTAACCGTGGATTCGCTTATCGGAAACGACGCCGTCACGCAGGCAGAAGAGTTTCAGAAATCCGTCGGAATAGACGGCACCATACTGACCAAGGTGGACGCCGACGTTAAAGGCGGCTCAGCCTTAAGCGTCACGTACGTCACTCAAAAGCCAATACTGTTCATCGGAACTGGACAAAAATACGACGACCTGGAAGAGTTTAAGCCGGAAACCTTCGTGCAGATGATTCTGAGACAATAGAGAAGACAGGTTCGCCACGTGCGAATCATTGAATAGCTAGTATTTCCCCAACAGTTTCAACAGAATGGTTTTCGCAGAGTACAGCCTGTTCTCGCTCTGCTCGTATATCACCGACTTTGAGCTTTCAACAACATCCCCGGTTATTTCGTATCCTCTGTGAATAGGCATGTCATGCATCAAGTAGGCGCTGCTGTTCTTCAGCAACTCCTTGTTGATCTGGCAGGGCATCATCAGTTTGACGCGTTTCTCCCTCTCTGCCGCAAACTTCGGGTCTGTGAAGAATTCCATGTCAACCCACGTGTCCGCGTAAACGAAGTCCGCGTCTCTGACAGCTTCTTTCACATCCGTTGAGGTTTCCCAAAGCCCTGTCTTCCTAGCGTTCTCCAGAAGCTCATCGTCCCTGCTTGGCTCATTGAACACGGGCGTCACAGTGGTTATCTTGACACCGGTCTTCGTGCACCCTTCGATGAGTGAATTGCAAACGTTGTTGTGGATTCCCACGTAAACAAGCTTGACGCCCTTGAACGTTCCCTTCTTTTCCTTCACGGTGATCAAGTCGGCTATCGCTTGGCTTGGATGGGACTTCTCGTCACAACCGTTAATCACCGGAACCTGGGAAGCCTTGGCCATGGTCTGCAGGTCCGCGTTTCTCATCAGCCTAGCCATGATGCAGTCAACGTTTCGGGACAGATACTGAGTTTCATCACTCAGGTCCGCCAGAGCGAAGTTCGTCGTTCTCCAATCGATGAAGAGTGCGTGACCGCCAAGCTGGGTCATGGCCACCTCGAAAGAAACTCGAGTTCTGGTTGAGGTTTTCTGAAAGATCAAGGCTGACGACTTGCCTTCCAAGGCCTTTCGATAATCTTCTGAGGCGTGTTTAACCTCAATACCCTTGTCTATCATCTCTGCCAGCTGTTGACCAGTGAATTCTTTGAAATTCAGTAGATGCACGTTTCCACCCTTTTCCAAACTTTTAAGCGTTGAACCACCTTCAACGATTATAAGCTTTGTGGAAACCATATCTCTAGAAACTCGTATCGTATTCCGGAAGCGCAACGCATGATTCTGGTCGTCGCCTCAAACAAGGACGTGGCAAGTCTAAACATCCAAAAACAGATCTTGACTCATTACGATTTCAGAGAAACAACTCGAAGATTTCAGGCAAACCCAACGTACGAGGCTACAATCGATGACAAGAACGTAGAACTCATAACCTTGAACGAGGAATCGGTCCGCGCACAGAGCCTGCCAGACGCGTTCAACAGACTGGAACTTATTATCTTTGTCTCAAGACACAGCAGCGTCAGCGGAACCCCCACACTGTCGGTGCACACGCCGGGCAACCTAGCCGAAGCAGAGCTAGGCGGAATCCCGAGAAAAGTGTCTGTCTCCCCTGCGAACCCGATGAGAGAAACCTTGAAGACCATGATGAAACTCAAGGAAGAGATGCGGCTCGACTATGAAGTATCCTACGAGTGCACGCATCACGGACCCTCCTTGGACGTTCCTACGATGTTCGCCGAGCTTGGCAGCTCACCTAAACAGTGGAGTGACATGAGAGCCGCTGAAGCTGTCGCACATGCAACGATGGAAACGGTTCAAAGGTTCGGCCAACATTCAGTCAAAGCAGTCGTGGGCATAGGCGGACCACACTATAATAGCAGATTCACTCGAATGGCGTTGGAGAAAGAGTTGGCTTTTGGACACATGATTCCAAAGTATGCGGTTTCAAAGGTCGATTCAAACATCCTTGGACAATGCATTGAAAGAACGATGGAAAAGGTCGAAACTGTGATTCTCGACTGGAAAGGAATAAGAGGAGAAGACAAACCGCCATTGGTCAAGATGCTCAACGAAACGGGCACGCCGTTCGTGAATTCATAGCACTGAACACGTTCTTAAGCAAGGGTTAGCCGAAGGCAAAGGTTAATAGAAATGTGCGTCTTTATTACCAGAGCCTACAGTAACCCTTATATCAAATTGAAATACTGAGAGTGCGATGAAACATGGGCTTGAGAGATTTCCTGGGTCAATGCGGAAGAACGCTGAAGCTGGCTATTAAGCCTGGAAGAAGCGAGCTTTGGCTATCCATAAAAATATGCTTCTTGGGCATAGCAGCGATAGGACTAATCGGTTTTGTCATCAAACTGTTGTCCTCTGTTCTGCAGCCAGGAACCCCCGCGGCTTAGAAGGAAGAAACTCGATGGAAAAACCCGAGGAGTACACCACAAAGATCTTTGCAGTGAAAACAACCACGGGTCAAGAAAGAAACGTTGCCAGACTCATCGCAGCCAAGGTTGCCATGAACAAGATACCGATAAAGGCCATTCTCGCGCCCGAAACACTGAAGGGATACGTCTTCTTAGAGGCTGAGGGCCCGCACTTCGTCGAGGAAGCCATAGGAGGCATAAAACACGTGCGCTCAAGGGTTCCAGGCATCGTCAGTTTTGCTGAAGTTGAGAGATACATAGTCAAGAAACCGATCATAGAAGAGTTGAGCGAAAGCGACATAGTGGAAGTAACGGGTGGACCCTTCAAGGGCATGCGCGCAAAGATAACCAGGATTGACAAGACGAAGGCAGAAGTCACGCTTGAGCTGCTGGAAGCAACCTTCACCCTGCCCATAACGGTGAGCTCGGAGTACGTTAAACTGGTGGAGAGAGCAAAGACCGCTACTCGAGGTGGAACATAGAATGGCCGACAAGAAAGTCACAGAGCTGCTCGTGAACGGAGGACAGGCAAACGCAGGACCCCCGCTGGGACCAGCGCTCGGACCGCTCGGCGTAAACGTCATGGCAATCGTGAACAGGATAAACGAGCTTACAAAAGACTATTCTGGAATGAAGGTTCCAGTCAAAGTCATCGTCGACCCTGACACCAAACAGTTTGAAGTAACCATTGGAACACCCACGGCGTCCGCCCTGATCGTCAGCGAACTCAAGGTCGAGAAAGGCTCAGGCACACCGAGCACGCAGAAGGTTGGAAACCTCACCATAGACCAAGTCATACGAATAGCCAAGATGAAGCGTCCAGAACTGCTGTCAAAAACCCTGAAAGGAGCAACCAAGGAGATCCTGGGAGTCTGCGTCAGCATGGGAGTGACGGCTGAGGGCAAGGACCCGCGCGAAGTCCAACGAGAGCTCGATGAAGGCAAGTACGACGAAATGCTGAGCAAGAGCCAAGCATAAGAGAATACTTTTATAACCGCGTATCATTCCCTCAATGGCACGAGGCCTCTAGATGCCTTTAGACCAAAAAACGATCCTCGCTGCAGTAAAAGAGGCAAAAGAAAAGTCTCGGAAGAGAAAATTCAACCAATCAGTAGAGCTCATCCTGAAGCTGCAAGACATCGACATGAAAGCAGCTGAAAGCAAGATCCAAGAGGTTGTAGAACTCCCGTACGCACTCGAAAAACCCAACGCGATCTGCGTCATCGCCTCCGGCGAACTAGCGATGAAGGCGAGAAAGGCAAACGCAGACCTCGTCGTCGAAAAGAGCGACCTTGAAGCCATGGCCGGCAAAAAACAAGAGATGCGAAAGATAGCCAACACGTACGACGTTTTCATCGCCGAAGCGCCGCTGATGCCGCTGGTAGGCAGAACATTAGGCTCCGTTCTAGGTCCGAGGGGCAAGATGCCCATACCCGTCCCGCCGTCAGCAGACATTGCAGGCCTGTTGGCTAAACACCGCAAGACCATCATTGTTAGAATGCGCAACCAGCCCATCCTGCAAAACCGCGTCGGAATGGAAAACATGAAGGAAGAGGAAATATCCGAGAACATCCAAGCGGTTCTAAGGGTCGTAGAGGGAAAACTCAAGAAAGGAATGAAAAACATAAAGTCTGCCTACATAAAAACAGCCATGGGCGCGCCCGTGAAGATCAAACCATAAAGAGGAAAACCGATGCCGTCCAAACAAGCTCTACAACAGAAGACCAAGGAAGTCGAAGAGATAACCAACCTCATCAAAGGCTACAGTATCATCGGAATCGCCAGCCTGCAGAAAGTCAGAGCGGCTCAACTGCAGGAGTTCAAGAGAAACCTAGCGGACAAGGTGTACATGAGAGTTCTGAAGAACACTCTGATTAAGCTGGCCATCGAGAACTGCAAGGAAAGACCAGACCTGAAGAAACTCGAAGAACACGTGAAAGGGTCAAACGTTTTCATGTTCACGAACCTGAACCCGTTCAAGCTGTCACTGATCCTTGAAAGAGGAAAGGTCAAGACGACCGCCAAGTCAGGCGACGTAGCAGCCTTCGACGTTGTAGTCCCAGCGGGAAACACTGGACAACCTCCAGGCCCCATAATCAGCCAACTAAACGCAGCAGGCCTGCCAACGCGAATCGAGTCGGGAAGCGTCTGGATAAACAAGGACACGCTGGTAACCAGGAAGGGAGAACAAATCAACGAAAGGCTAGCCAGCATACTGTCAAAGCTCGGAATAAAACCCGTTGAAACAGGACTCGTGCTGACCGTAGCGTTCGACGACGGCTTAATCGTGACACAGGAACAGCTCAAGCTTGATATAGACGGAACGAAACACGAGGTCGAAAGTGCCTACGCCGAATCCTTTGCCCTGTCGTTGAGCATCAGTTATCCCACCAAGGAAAACATGGTCACACTGGTACAACTCGCTCACAGGGAAGCATACGCTCTCTCAGTCGGCGCAGCAATACCCACGAAAGAAACAATAGAGGATCTACTCAGGAAAGCAAACGCTGAAATGCTGATCTTAAGCAGCAAAGTAACACACTAGTTTTAGACTTATGGCGCATGCACTCCCAGAACAGTAAGAACTTGCACACAAAACCCTATGCGTAGAATTCTTGTCTAAAACATTGATGTTTGGCCATGGATCTCTCCAAAATGGCAATCCTTATTTTGTTGGCAAGTTATCAACCACTATCATTGCAATGTAGATCCAAGACAAGTTGGATGGATAGATGAACAAGAAGAAAAAGAAGCAAAGAAAAGAAACACACGATGATACAGAGAAGGTCATAGAAGAAGACAAGGCATACAGCACGATGGAACGAGAAGAAGACTTTTAGATCTATCACTTTGAAAAAAACCTCTGCTCTCACGTGTCTACATCTCCGGCCAAAGTAAGTGAGACAAGCCCCATTAGAAGATGGAAGAGGTTACTGATTTGATCCTGTCACCACTTGCCAAACTTGCCGTGTTCATGCTATTAGTTGGAATAGTTCTTATCATAATCCTGAGTTTCATCGGAAACGACCTCTTTCCTGCCTCAGCGAAATACTCAGTAGCAATAATTGTCATTGTCCTCTATGCAATCATTACAGCAGCCCTAGAAAGGCACAGACGGAAAGCACTGTGGTAAAGAGGGATATCAACTCTTGCCATTCCTGGTCATCACAACTTATCATTGATTCTGCGTAGATTTTCCAGGATGGTTTTAGGGATACCATAGAAGTTTTTCATCGCAATACAAGCTTTCGTAAAAGCGGGCGTTTTATATGCACAGAAAGTTTAAATTATGGGATTTTGTATGTGAAGGAAGACTGCCCAAGTTAGGCTATACATAGCAGTTACGCATAGCAGCCTGACTAATAGGATTGAACAAAGTGATAGGGTGCCAACGTTAAGGGAAAGGGTTGCGTCAACTGAAAAAACTTAAAATAGTCGATGTGAGAGGTGAAAGGGTATGGAATATATTTACGCTGCAATGCTTCTCCACAAGGCAGGAAAGGAGATAAACGAGGCAAACGTGACACAGGTTTTGACAGCCGCGGGAATAAATGCCGACGCAGTTCGCGTCAAAGCCTTGGTGGCTTCTCTGGCTGAAGTGAAGATAGATGAAGCGATTAAGTCTGCTCCAACGATGATGGCAGCACCAGTCGCAGCAACGGCAGCCGCAGCTGCACCAGCAGTAGAAGCGAAGCCGAAGGAAGACGAGAAGAAGAAGAAAGAAGAAGAAAAACAGAAGGAAGAAGCAGCGCTCGAAGGCCTAGGCGCCCTCTTCGGTTAAACACATCTCAATTTTCCCACATTGTTATCTGAAATTCCAGTTCTAACCACTGGTTTCTTCTCTCACAGCTGGAGTCCTCAATTCTGACACAGTTGATTTTCTCACAGTCAACTGTTTCCAAATCACTAGAGGCGCCCATCCACAGATGATCATCAACGTACCCGCAAACGGGATTCGCCAATAGTTCAGCAAGACTGTTTCGAAAATAAAGAAAGAAACAGTCATCGCCGCCGCACACACAATTGCGAATTGTTTGCCGTATTTCTTGAAGGTCTGTATGCCCAACAACCCGGCGAAGAAGAAGTCGCCTAAACCCAGACTCATCATCGAAACGCCCAACTCAGACGCCGGTGGAATCAAGGGAAGCGAGACCATCACAGGAAGTTTAAGACCTACAGCAACCTTGGCAGCTTCGACCATAGTTCGAGTGACCAGGACCAGAATTATGTCCATAACGGTTATCAGAACGCCGAAAATTGCCGTGGTTTTCCACGTGAACAGACCTACCAGGTAAAGGGTAATAAGCACTGCAAAGACTAGGCCAAAAATGTTGGCTAAATAATAGGTCCACAATGGATCGTCTCGAAGAACACCCAAAAAAACGTACAACAGAATGAAGACTGCCGGAGGCAAAATGCCCAAGTACCAACGACTCTTTGAAAACAGGTACGTAAAAGTGAAAAGAAGCATCGAATAAGCGAACAGATACAACACCATCAGAATGTAAGTTATCTCTCTGACGAAGACGATCAGATATATCATAACGGACATCAAACCGACTAGCAGAGCGGCGTCCCTAACACCCATCGGCCTCTCCTGGAGATTCTCTTTCAGTTTGCCCTCAGTCTTCTGATTCACAAACAACGACACAAGGGTAACCACGAAGAGTGTCAACGGCATCGTGATGTCGAAATACATGCACCCAACATTAGAAGAACGAACATTTATCCCTTTGTCCCAGCAACCCGCTTTTCTGCCTCAGCCAGTTTGGAGCTGTTTTGAAGTCACATCTTAGCTGCCAAAGTGATGTTCAAGACTGCCAAAGAAGCAATGAGTGCTTCCTCGGTCCTTACGGTTTCAGTTCCCTGCGATGGAATAGTGTTAACCACAAAATCGACGATGTCTTCTAAACGAAGCCCTTCACGCGCAACTATCTCATTCAACCCCACGGCCGGGGCACCGAAAGCCAAGAGAACGCTGCTCGCTCGGACCCATTCCTCAACGATCTGCCCTACAACCTGAGCAAACGGCAAACCGTACTTCGACGTGGCTATCGTCAAGTCGAAGGTTCGGCTCTTGACAATTTCCCCAAGGCAATGCTTTTCCACAGTGACCCAGTAGCCCCAATAAGTGGGCACCTCATCACGATTCACCAGTTCAGCCTTCACAGGTTTGCCAGTCCTCACAATTCTCACCGTAACGCGTCTACCAGCAGCCAACTGCGAGTTCATCAACAGTGCAGGCGACTCAACACCGATGTCTACGAGGGTGCCTTCTCTTGTTTTTGACACGGCTACTCCTTCCCGGTATTCGCCGACCTTCAGATCCTTGCTTCTGCGGTTAAGTGGATGATGCAGTGTGCGCAACGGTGGAAGTATTCCCGCATACTGGAGAACTGGCTTCAGCTTGAACAGCGTTTTCCGAAGATACTGCGGCGTCTCCATGTAAGCGAGCAAAGTCGCAACCAGGCTCACGTCGTTCCTCTGGTCGACCCCCAGACAATCTGGATAGATTATGATCTCATTCACTCTGAAAATGGCGGCTGCTCTTCCAATGAGACCTATCTTAGACGTCTTCTCACGCAGATGCGGAGTGTCCGAGACAACCGAAGCGGGAATAGCTATGGACAGCTTCTTCATGTTCAGCCTAGCTCTCTTCTGGCCATGCGCACTGAACGGGTGTTATTGTGCATTTGGTTTAAAAGCTAAACGTGTAATATGGGCTTGACGACGTATCAGAGCGGTAGTGAGCAGTTGCCAAAGCTAACGATTTTGGATAGTATGGATGAAATCAAGAAAATTGACAAGGGCAGCATGCTCTCTTTCTGCGTCGAAGCGCCCAAGCACTATGAAAACGCTGCTAGACTAGCTAGTCAATTCAAAATTGGCTATCCCAAGCCTGAAGCTATAATCGTGGCCGGCATGGGCGGATCAGCCATCGGCGGAGAGCTTCTGAAAGACTGGGCTCGAGACAGATTGGCCATACCGGTCGACGTGTGCAGAGAGTACCATCTGCCTGCTTATGCGAACAAGAACACGCTGGTGTTTGCCACGAGCTACTCAGGAGAAACTGAAGAGACCTTGAGCGTATTTCTGGAAGCTCTCAAGAGGAGATGCATGATAATCTGCATAAGCTCAGGTGGAGCACTAACAGAGTTCGCCGGAAAACTCAGCATCCCTCATTTGCTTGTACCCAGCGGAATGGCTCCACGCGCAACTCTGCCATACCTGTTCATGCCTTTACTCGGGATCTTGGAGAAAATGGGGCTAGCACCAGGCGTGGACACTGAGTTCTCTGAGACTGTTAGAGTGCTGAAGCGGATCAGCTCAGAGAATTCTCCTGAAAGACCGTTGAGCGACAACTTGTCTAAGAAGCTGGCGTCAAACGTCAACGGAACGGTTCCGACAGTTTACGGTTTTGGATTCTACCGAGCTGTTGGCCAACGCCTCAAGACACAGTTCAATGAAAACAGCAAGAATCCGGCGAAGTGGGAATCTTTTCCAGAACTCAACCACAATGAGATCGTAGGCTGGGAGGCAGCGAGGGAATTTGCAAAACTCTTTTCCGTAATCTTCATCCGTGACGCTGAGGAGCCGAAGGAGATAAGGCAGAGAATTGAAGTCACCAAGGAAATAATCGGCAAGGGGGGAGTCAAACTGTTCGAAGTGTGGTGCAGCGGCAAGAGCAGTCTAGCCAGAATGTCGTCTGTCATATGCGTCGGAGACTTCACAAGCGTGTACCTCGCCGTGCTGCGAGGCATAGACCCGACGCCTGTTAGAACGATAATATTGCTGAAAGAAAGGCTGAAGAAAACTGGAGTGAAGGAGAAGACCCTTCAGGAACTACAGAGACTTGCGAAAAAGTGAGGGTTTTGTCTCAGGCCTCGCCCGTAATGAAGTCGGCAAACAACTTCTCGGCAGCTTCAAGGGACAAGAGTTGAGGCGGATGTTTGAAAGCGTACGCACAGATTGGCAGTATTGAGCCTTTCAGTTTTCTTTCATCGGCCACCTTGACAGCTCTTATCACGTCAAGCAGAACCGAACCGGCGTTCGGCGCGTCGACCGTCGAGAGCTTCAAATCCATCTGCATTGGCACGTTGCAGAAGTACAACCCCTTGATCCAGAAGTAGCTGTCTCGCTTGTTCTGCAGAAAGTCAACGTAGTCTGTGGACCCGGCTACAACCGCCGCTGAGTAAGGCAACGCAGCCTCAACAGACTTTGTCTTGACAACGCGTTTAATATCTTTTGTTCGCTCCAACGTGTCCAAAGACTCCGTGCCTCCGCCGACGTCAAGCTGGTACGTTTCGGTGACTCGGACGCCGTTAATCGAAAGAAGGTTGAGCAAAGTTTTGTGCAGAGTGGTCGCGCCCACCTGGTCCACTAGGTCATCACCTACTAGTGGAAGCTCAGCCGTTTCAAACTTTTGAGCCCACGCAGCATCGCTAGCGATGAAATTGGGCGTCACGTTAACCAACGCGCAACCCGATAACAGTGATTGCTCAGCATACCACTGAGAAGCCTTCACGGCGCCAGACGGAAGCAAGTTCAGCACAATTTCTGCGTCACTTTCCTTTAGAACCATAGCAACGTTCGCGTCATCGTGGCTGCTCACGTGAACAACACGTCTCGTGTACTCCCCCACACCGTCCAGAACGGGCCCTTTGTTGACGATGACGTTAGAAGGTGGCACATCAGCCAGCTTCGGAACATTGTTAGGCTGGGCAAAAACAGCCTCAGACAGGTCTTTCCCGACTTTTCGGTCGTCAATATCGAAAGCGGCAACGATTTCAACATCATTCGGGCGAAAACCGCCCAAAACAGCGTTTCGCAAGCCAATACATTCTGCCTCTTTGACGCAGTTGCCGTAGTATTGCAACCCTTGCATCAAGGCTGACGCGCAGTTGCCGACGCCGACTACGCCCACTCTTATCTTTGACAAACCCTGACACCTTACTGGAAAGCTCTTACATGAAGTTTCTTAAAAAAACCTACGCTGTCTCTTCCGCATATTGTAGATGTTATGTTCAGAAACTTGGCACCGGCTTAGCTTACGGATATTGTTTTCACAAACTCTGTTACCAGTCTCATGGTGTTCCGCAGATCGTCAGCGTGGATGATTGAGGCCGGTCCATGAATATACCTGCAGGGCACGGCCACGGTTCCGCTCGGCACACCTGCCCGCGTGAGATGGATCGCACCCGCATCTGTTCCGCCCACCGGCACCTTCTTGAACTGGAAGGGTATTGACTTCTGCTTTGCGGCCTTGATCAATGCCTTGAGAACATGAGGATGCGTGAAGGCTGTTCTGTCCATTATTGTTACAACAGGGCCGCCCTTGATCTTGGAGGAAACTCTGTCTGGTCTCGTGCCCGGAACGTCTGCCACGAAGGTTCCCTCCAGGGCGAGCCCATAGTCGGGATCTACCTGCCAAGCTGCAGTTCTTGCCCCTCTTATCCCGAGTTCTTCTTGGACCGATCCCACGGCAACAACGTTGTAAGGAGAGTCTTTCAAAGTCTTGAAAACTTCTGCAAGGACGGTGCACCCAGCTCTGTCATCAAGCGCCTTGCCCCTAAAGTATCCATCTCCCAAGTCTGTGAACTCTACGTCGAAGACGCCCATGATTCCCACGTCTACGCCCTTTCCCTGCGCCTGAGAAAGACTCTCAGCGCCTATGTCGATGAAAAGATCTTCTTTGGGTATTATCTTGTTCTGTTCTTCAGGCGTCATGATGTGAGGAGGCTTAGTTCCTACGATTCCCTTAAGGTAGCCTTTGTCTCCCCTGAAGAGTATCCTCTGTCCAGGCAAGATGTTGTTGGTAATGCCTCCGAGTATGTCAAAGCGTAGAAAGCCGTTTTCCTCTATGAATGTGATTATGAAGCCGACCTCGTCCATATGAGCTGAAAGCATGATCTTAGGATAGCCCTTCTTCCCGTGGTGGTAGAAAAGTGCGTTTCCAAGCTTATCGATATGCGTTTCATCAGCGTATCCTTTGAGCTCTTTCTTCAGAATCTCAGCCACATCTTCCTCGTTTCCAGAAGGCCCGAAGGCATTTGATAATTTTTCGAGAAGCTTAACCTCTGCAGGCATGTGATTCACCAATCGTCTTTTTTACGTCATCAACGAAGTTAAGTTTTGCCCCCACAATTTCTGTTTTCCAGAATACGCAGGTTAGTAAGCTTAAAGTTTCTGAGATGTTTACTTTAAAAGAGGCTGATGAAATGAAAGGTGAAAAAGCCACAGACAAGTTCACGATCATCAACGAACTTGCACGGCGACGCGGCTTCTTCTGGCAATCATACGAGATCTACGGCGGCGTAAGCGGTTTCGTAACCTACGGTCCACTGGGTGCAAGGCTGAAACAAAACATCGAGAAGAAACTGCGAGAGCTTTTCGGGAACAAACTCGGAGTCTTGGAGATCGAATCACCTGTGATCGCTCCAGCAGAGGTTTTCGAAGCCTCAGGCCACATCACCCACTTCAAAGAACCCCTCGTCGAATGTACAAAATGTGGCAAAAGATTCCGCGCAGACCACTTGCTCGAGGAATTTGCGAAGATGAATGAGACAGATGCTGAAAAACTAAGTCTAACCGAGATCGACGAAGCGATCAAGAAGAACAGGATTAAATGTCCAGACTGCGGCGGCGTCTTCGGCAAACCAGAGACTTTCCTCACGATGTTCAAAACCACCATAGGTCCATATTCAAAAGCTGTTGGTTACGGAAGACCCGAAGCCGCGCAGGGAATATTCGTAGAATTCAATCGCCTGTACGGAATGGCACGAGAAAAGCTTCCCTTCGGCGTCCTCCAGATAGGGCACGTCTTGAGAAACGAAATCTCACCCAGACAGGGCCCGATAAGAGTGAGAGAATTCACGATAGCAGACTTAGAATTTTTCTTCGACCCTGAAGAACCCAACTGTTATCTCTTGAAAGATGTTGAAGACGAAAAGCTTCGGATTCTTCTGGCAGAAACAAGACAGAAAGGTTCAGAAGACATCACAGAAGCCACGGTGGAAGATGCGTTGAAGAGAGGAATTATCAAGTCGGAGTGGCATGCAACCTTCATGGCGTATGCTAAGAGACTCTTGGTCGAGCTTGGTGTTCCAGCGGAGAAACAAAGGTTCATCGAAAAGCTGCCGTGGGAAAAGGCCCATTATGCGCGCCAAACCTTCGACCAGCAGGTTCTGGTTGAACGATGGGGCTGGGTTGAAGTCTCTGGGCACGCTGACAGAACGGACTACGACCTCAGAAGTCACATGGAGCACAGCGGCCAGGACATGCAAGTTTTCAAGGAATACCAAAAGCCAGTTGAGAAGGAACGCCTTACAATAAAACCCATCATGGCCAAACTTGGGCCAAGCTTCAAAGGAGAAGCCGCAAAAGTTGCGGAAGAGCTGTCAAAAGCCGATCCACAAGAACTCGAAGCATCCCTGAAGAAGAACGACCACTACATGCTTGGAAAATACAAGATCCTGCCTGAACACGTCGACGTTCAACGCGAAAAAATCGTAGAGCGTGGAAGACATTTCATTCCTCATGTCGTTGAGCCCAGTTTTGGCTCAGACAGGCTTCTGTACGTAGCTCTTGAGTACGCCTATCGGGTGAAGGACGGCAGGGCGATGCTGAGTTTCCCGCGTGACATTGCGCCTATTCAGGTTGGGGTCTACCCTCTCATAAGCAAGGACAAACTGCCCCAGAAGGCTTTGGAAGTGCACAAGATGCTGATTGATGAAGGCTTTATAGCGGAGTATGATGAGGCAGGCTCTATTGGCAGACGATACGCCCGCGCAGACGAAGTTGGAGCGCAACTGGGCATCACAGTGGATTACGACACGCTGAGCGATGACACTGTTACAATCCGCGACCGTGACTCGTGGAAACAGGTTAGAACACGTATTTCGGACCTGAAAACGCTTCTGCACGGATATTTCAGGGGAATGATCGAATTTGAACAGCTAGGCAAACCCGTTTGAAAACTGACGTTTCGCTAACTTTTTTAAGACTTCAGCACATCTAAGGTTAGAAGAAAGTGCCGCATTTTGCGGGCGGGAAAGAACTTGGTCCTTCCAGCAGAAACCGAAGAAAGAGTAAAACGCAGAGCGCTTAACGTCTGTCAAGACCATCTGCGCAAAGTCGTAGACGTTACCAGAAAGGTTCCTCAGATGATAGACTGTTTCAACAAGAACGACAAGGACGGAGCAAGACAGCTCTTCAGCGAAATTAGAAGCGGCGAAGACGAGGTTGACAAGGCTAGAAGACTGGTCTCACAGGAGCTGGCTGAAATAGGAGCCATCCTATTTAGCAGAGAAGATTTCTTGAGGTTCACGAACCTGACGAGCGAGATCGCGGATTTCTCCGAGGGCATAGCCTTCCGACTGAACGAAATCACGAACCACAACTGGAGGGTCCCGATGGACATAAAGAATGAACTGCTGAAGCTCTCAGAAGCCGTTTTGGAGGCAGTTGTGAAGCTCAAAGAAACAGTGATGGTTCTAAACTACGGTGCAGGCAAAACGATGGAAAAGGCCAAAGACGTTGAGGTCGCCGAACGCAAGGTCGATGAGATCTACCGCGAACTCGAGATAAGACTCCTCAGCAGCAAAATGGACTTTCCGGCCTTAATACTATTAAGAGACGTGCTGCAGCTTCTTGAGGATTCTGCAGACAAAGCAGAAGACGCGGCTGACGCTGTGCGAATCCTTTCCTTCATGATGTAAAGGCGAACAAGCTGATGCCCAAGAAAATAGGCGTAGAACTGATTGAGAACTTCTTAGTAGTGTGGAACCCCACAGACGGCTCAGAACTCTACAGGAAAGGGTTCTACGGCAAACCCCTCGGAATCGCCAAACCCAAGATCCCAGAATTCAACGTTCCACTTATTCTGGACCTGATGGAAGGCCTGTACCTGGTTGAAGAAGGCATCATTACGGTGTACGAAGGCTCTAGAAAAATCAAAGTCGGCCCAAGAAAGCTCCGCCAGGTGGCCAAGCGACTGTACGAAGAGTTTGATGACAAGTACACCGTCTACCGCGACCTAAGAGACAACGAGCTAATCGTTACACCCGGCATAAAGTTTGGCTGCGACTTCGCCGTTTACAAGCACGGCCCAGGAGTCGAACACGCCCCCTACATGGTCTCAGTCAAAAAGGCCAAATCCGAGATGACAGCCACCGAAATAGTCAAGGCCGGAAGACTCGCGACCACCGTCAGAAAAAGGTTCATAATCGCAGTGCCTAACTCAGAGAAAGGGAAAACGAGATACTTGATATTCAAATGGTTCAAAGCGTAAATACTGATTTTTCCTAGTAGAATGCGCTGGCTAAGGTGATTCTACTATGGAATTAAAACAGATTTTCTCGGCGCTTCTCTTTTGTAAGATGCCGCGCAATGCACGCAACAGAAGGTCATTTCCTTCCCATGAATGATCTCTCTGTGTCCGCCTTGGTACACTTTGCAGCCACAGCTCGCACACACTTCTAGGTTTGGTTCGATGGCAACTGAAACGAGAGCTGAGAAACGCTTGAACAATTGCTTGCAGAGCTCCATGCCCTCTTTCGTCAATTCGAAGACTTTCTTCTTTTTCTCGCCGACCGGCTTTAACGAGTGTTCCACAAGGCCTTTTTTCTCAAGTTGACTGAGGAACGGATACACTAAGCTTGGACTGATCTCCTTGCCTATCCTTTTTCTGAATTTGCTGATGATGCTGTAGCCATGCTGCGGCTCTTCGTACAGAATGGTCAGGATATAGAAGCGCGAGAAGTCCGAGACAATTTCGTCTATTTCCTTGCTAGACACGTATTCACCAGACCTATCTTTAAAACATATATCTCAAAAAGATATATTTAAATACTTCGGCATCCACAACCGATTACATATATCATAATCGAGGAAAAAATCTTGCCAAGAGACCCCGTCTGCGGTATGGACGTAGACAAAGACAAGTCGATCAAGAAGAAGATTGGAGACCGCACGTATTACTTCTGCAGTCAATCATGCGCCGACGTCTACGAACAGCCCGAACGAGAAATGAAGGCAATGAAGCGAAGGGTCGCGATCACGCTCGCTGGCGTGATCGCTGTGGCCGGACTCCGAGTGCTAGCCTTGTTCAGCATTGTGGCCGTGTTGATGTCTTCCACCCTCATTGGCGGGCTCAAAGTCTACGAATTAGCACTTTTCATCGTATCAACTCCTGTCGTGTGGTGGGCCGGTCGCAGCATCATCGTAGGAGCCTACCGTTCCCTCAGAAACCGTGCGGTTAACATGGATGTGTTGATATCCGCAGGAGTAGTGGCAGGATGGACCTACGGCGCGGCATACGCTTTCTTCCCCAACGCAGCCAGTGGCGGAGAAGGATATCTAGAGATATCCGTTGGCATACTAGCTTTTGTTCTCTTGGGGAAGTACATCGAAGAAAGTATACGCAGAAGGTCAGCCGCCTCCATCCGGAAACTGCTTGAACTTCAACCGACAACCGCCAGAGTCCTCAAAGACGGAAAAGAAATCGAAGTTCCGATCGATGAAGTACAGGCAAATGACATTCTGATGGTGAAGCCTGGCGAAAAAATACCAACAGACGGAGTTGTGATATCAGGATACTCTTCGGTTGATGAGAAAATTATCACCGGCGAAAGCATACCCGTTGAGAAGGATGTTGGAAGCGAAGTCATAGGCGCAACCATGAACAAAACTGGGCTCCTCAGAATCAAGGCAACGAAAGTCGGAGAACAGACAGCGCTCGCTCAGATTGTGCATCTCGTTGAAGAAGCGCAGGCCTCAAGTGCGCCTGTTCAGAGATTTGCGGATCGGGTTGTCGGGAAATTCGTGCCCATAGTTTTCTCTGTTGCGGCAGTCTCCTTTGCTTACTGGTATATCGCAAGCGGATTCTCAGCCGCCTTCTTCGCGCTGCTCGCGGTATTGTTGATCGCCTGTCCATGTGCCTTGGGCATCGCAACTCCCACGGCTATATTGGCCGGAGTGGGCAAAGGCGCAGAATATGGTGTGTTGCTCCGTAGCGGCGAGTACGTTGAGAGAGCTAGAAAACTGAAAACGGTGGTGTTTGACAAGACCGGAACGCTGACGAAAGGAGAACCATCAGTCACTGACGTACTAATGTACAATGACTACACTGAAAACGACGTGTTGAGACTTGCTGCCATAGCTGAGAAGAGCTCTGAGCACCCGCTGGCAGAGGCAATACTTAACAAAGCCCAACAGATCGTGCCTAACATTCCTGACGCAGAGTCATTCGAGGCAGTTCCCGGGAAAGGAGTAAAGTGCACTTATGAAAACAGAGTCATACTTCTTGGAAATCGGAAACTCATGCAGAGTGAGAATGTTTCAGTTGAACCACTGGAGCCAGATCTCCAGAGGCTGGAGGAGCAAGGCAAGACAGTGATGATCCTTGCCGTTAACCGCGGACCCGCGGGCGTAGTTGCAGCCATGGACACTCTCAAGGACCATGCAATCGAGGCCGTTAGCAAGTTGAAGAGCTTGGGGCTAGAAGTGATTATCCTGACAGGCGACAACGAAAGGACGGGAAGAGCAATTGGAAAACAAGCAGGAATAGACCAAGTGATAGCCAACGTTTTGCCTTGGGAGAAGGTTAACGCGATCAAGAAGCTGCAAGCCGAAGGGAAAACAGTGGCAATGGTTGGCGACGGCATAAACGATGCTCCAGCACTAGCTCAAGCAGACATTGGCATAGCCATAGGAAGCGGAACCGACATCGCGAAGGAAACAGGCGGCATAGTTCTGATAAAAGATGACTTGCGAGATGTGGCGCTCGGCATAGAGTTAAGCAAAAAAACAATGATGAAAATCAACACCAACCTGTTCTGGGCATTCATATACAACACGGTCATGATCCCAGTCGCCGCCATCGGATTGCTGAACCCAATGTTCGCGGCAGGAGCAATGGCAATCAGCTCTCTCACGGTGGTCACCAACTCTGCACTGTTGAAGCTGTCACGATTCGAATTCGAGAAGCTTGATCAAAAGACCGTGAAGCAATGAACTGAGGGAGGTGAAGATAAGCATGGTAAAGGATCCAGTTTGTGGAATGAACGTAGATGAGAAAACAGCAACATTGAAATCTGAATGCGATGGGAAAACCTACTACTTCTGTAATCAGTCGTGCAAGGAAGTATTCGAAAAAAACCCGCGAAGATTTGCTGACAAAGATTCCGAGGACGAGGATGATTGTTGCTGTTGCTGACAACCCCCAGAGAACTTGTGTTGTCAACAACTAGGTGATGTCGGCGCCCGCACAAGATGCTAGTAAAACACAGTATCTGCGAGAGTGATCCCAGTGGTCACTTAAGGCGGCACGGCAGAGCCTAGAAAGTCCAGCCCCCAAAATAGTCTAGAATCGCCTTTCAAACGGTAAAATGGTGCCGGAGAAGGGATTTCAACACCAATTTACCAGTAAAAGCATACCTATTTATCTTGACGATAGTTCGAAACTCTCTCGGGCTGCCAACAACCCTAGTCAGAGTATTGTTCAAACTCTCGGGTCAATAATGGCGTTGGAGATTAGGTTTGCACTTATGGTCAAATGGAGACTTCTATGCATCTTCTTGTGCCACGTCAAATCCAGAACAATTTTGAAAAATCGCCATAGACCTTCTTCCTATGCCCAATAAACAGTACTACAACTTGCCCTTTGGTTCTGTCAATTTCGTAGATTGCACGGTAATCCTCTACTCTAAGCCTCCAGAAGTTGGAGTGCCTCAGAATTTTCCCAATTTTTTCGGGATTATCTTTCAAATCCCTCAATCTTTCTACTATTCGGGTTTTTGTCGTGTCCTCAATTTTTTCCAGTTCTTTGGCCGTTTTCGGGTGCAAAAGTACATTGAACACCACTACAATTCCTCAAGTGGAATGAGGGACTTAGGATGTTTCTTTGCTTCCTCGCTGCGTTTTGTCAGCATTTTAAAGAATTCGCGCGTTTTTTCGCGTTCCTCATAGAAGTTTAGTATTGTTTTTATGGCGTCACTTCGGCTTTTGAACCTACCCTCTGCTACCCACCTGTCTATTTCCTCAAGCATTTTTCCAGGTAATCTAAGCTGAACTTGAGTCAACAAACCACCGTAAACAATACTGTTTACAAAACACTTAAGCCTTTCTCGTCAAAAGCTGACCACGCATGGGACTAGTAACGAGAGTGACGACACGGCATGAGCTTCACAAGAAGCCCATTCGTTCTAGACTAATAGTTGATTCCATATTCCTCGATTCTGCTCCGTTAGCACCTCCACAATTCACGCGTAAATCAAGGTTCTTTGTCTAAAATAGCCTAGAAGCAGGCTTTAACTGGTAAAATGGCTCCGGGAAATGGATTTTAGCACCAGTCTACTAGTAACTCGTCTTAGTATGTGCCAGGCAATTCGAGCGTTGTGCATCACGTTGTATTGCAAGAAGTGAAGGTTAGTGAGGTTTAATGATTTCGTAAAGCTCTTGTTCTAGAGTGGGCCATCTCTTAGGAGACTCAATTATTCTGCCTATTTCTTTACCGTAAAGGTCAACTATTATTATCAGTGGAATCTTGTCAACTTCAAACGTTATGACTTCAGGCGGAGAAGGTGGAATCCTCCTTTTACAAACCTGGCTGAGCGGGTCTTTCATTAGCCCTCCGAACACTCTGACTTCTAATCCCGTGGCTTTGGATATCAAGGATAAGACGGGGATGTTTTCCGCACAATCCTTGCACCACGCGGCTGAAAAGACGATTGCCACGTGCTTTTCCGCGAATCTTCTCAGCTGACCAACTGCTTGCGGCTGCAACTTGTACGCTTGTTCTCTCTTTAAGAACTTCTCCTTAAACGGCTGCTCCAAGCTATCGATATACTGACCTACGGAAACCGTCCTTCTTTCTGATCTCTGACAGGTCAAAGTTCATTCTTCGGTCCAACAATTCTAGAGGCAACTTCCAATAAATAGAGCTGCCGCCGCCTTTGAACGGTTATCAAGCGTCATTTTGTAGAATGTTGAGGAAGCACGGTTTTCAGCCTGTCATCAACGTCTGGTTTTCGAATTGCCCTCTGACGTATTGGTGCGGGTAGATCTTCGTTGCCGTCAATGTGCAACCCTGCTCAACTATTACGTCGTCAGCTATGACCGAGACAGATTGTATCTTTGTCGGTTTTCGAGAGCTTGAAGAAACTGTCACGTGCCGCCCCACGATGCTCTCCTTTATTGTCGTCTTGTCCCCGATTATGACTCGGTCCATGACTGCAGAGTCCTCTATCTCAACGTCTTTGCCTATCTGCGTGTAGTTGTCGATGCACGAATTCACTATTCTGACGCCGTCGCTGATCTTGCAGTGTCTGCCTATGAGGACAGAGCCTTCAACCTCGATCTTGCCCATCTTGACCTTCCTGATTATTTCCTGCCTTCTTCTCATCGATTCGACGCTTTCCCCCTGAACCCATATCCTCTTCTCCTCGCTCAGTCTTCCGCCGAAGTCGGTTAGTGAAGCAAACTTTCCGTCAAGCATGTCCTTCATCGCTTCGAGGTAGCGTCTCGGAGTGCCAACATCGTACCAGCTTCCTTCCAGTGCGTAACCGTACACCGGCCGCCCGGTGCTGATCAGGTAGGGGATGAAGTCGTAGCCAAAGTCGAGACGGTGCGTCTCCTTGATTAATTGCCTGACCCCTTTCTCTTTGAATATTTTCCTTATCTCAGGAGAAACCATGTAGAGACCCGTGTTGGCGAGGTCTGAGGGAGCGTCCTTAGGCGCCGGTTTCTCGACGAACCTGGAGATTCTCATGTCCTTGTTTATGTCAGCTATGCCGTATCCTTCGACGTTCTCAACCTTCCTCAACGCGATGGTCATCACTGCGCCCTTCTTCTGATGAAAATCCACGAGCTCCTTCACGTTCACGTCAAAAATGTTGTCGCCCTGCACCGCAAACACGGGGTCTTCGACGTTGTAGTACTCCATGTTTATGCTTGCAGAGTCCGCGCTGCCAAGGTCCTCAACGTTCGGCTGATACTTTATGTGAACACGCGGCTCTATACCGTACCTCGCAGAAAAACCGTAACCCGACTCAAAATAATCGTGTAGATCCCTGTAGTTCGTGTAACCCTTAACACCGAAAATGAAGTTTTTAATACCCTGACGCGCAAGGGGCAGCAGGGAGAAATCTATCAAAGGCCTGTTCAACAAACGAATGCACGCTTTGCTCGTCTCAGCCGTAAGGGGCAACAAACGCGTGGCTTTTCCCCCAACCGGTATTATCACCCTTAACCTTTCCAGAGCATAATTGTCGTGCAAAGACCGACACCAACAAGCTTTTGAATGAATTATCAGTCCTAAGCGTATTAAACTTTTGAGGCCAGACGCGAGTTTTATAACTTACCTTAGAAGAAAACCCTTATGTTACTGCGAGGCTTGAGAACCATGAGAAAACTCGGCGGCTACCTGCGTCTAATGCGGCCCATAAACTGCTTCATGATGGGCCTCGCCGTAATAGTTGGTGCAAGCCTTGCCAGCCTGAGGAGCATGAGCGCGGCTTGGCCGAGCCTAGTCTACGGTTTCATCACCGGCTTCACGCTTACCGCTGCCTCGATGGCAATAAACGATTACTACGACAGGAAGATAGACGCCATAAACGAGCCTGGCCGCCCTATTCCAAGCGGTCTGGTCAAGCCGGGAGAAGCCTTGGTCTTTGCACTTATCCTTACCATGGTAGGTCTCGTCACGGCGTACCTGACGAATAAAGCGTATCCCCTCTGTCTTCCGACGGCCATAGTCGCCTGGATCATTTCAGTAGGGTACACAACTGTCGGAAAACGAAGCGGACTGCCCGGCAACCTCCTCGTCAGCATGTGCGTATCAATACCGTTCGTCTACGGAAGCGTGGCTGTAGCTAACGAAGTCAAGTTGAACGTGCTCCTCTTCGCTTCGATGGCCTTTCTTTCGATCACTGGAAGGGAGATAACCAAGGGCATCGTGGACGTGCAAGGTGACAGGACGCAGAACGTGAAGACCCTAGCCGTGCGGTACGGAGAAAAAAACGCAGCCCTTTTCGCAGTACTGTTCTATCTTTCCGCCGTAGGCTTAAGCCCGACGCCATGGCTTCTCGACATCGTCTCTTTCTGGTACATCCCGCTTGTTGCGGTTACAGACATCGGACTCGCAGCGTCGTCTCTCATGCTCCTCAAAAATCATTCCAGAGAAAACAGCAGAAGAATCAAGAACACCGTGCTCCTATGGTTCATCTTCGGCTTGCTGGCATTCATCATCGGCGCCGCAAGGTGACCAAAAGCTGACTGAGGAGATTCTCTTAAAAACACTAATGATGCGTCTCCGCCACGCTTACACTCATCATATGGAAACGACGACACAACCAGCAACAAAACTCGATCAACCTAAGCTTAAGCCCGCCTCAGCAGTACTCGTCGCAAAAAAAGGACCAGCGACGAGGAGCACACCCCAGGAGGAAGTGACGTGTCAGCATTGCTCAGTCACTACCTTGCCTAGGCTCTCTTTCAAGCCCTCGGCACGTGCTCGGCTCAAAGCCCGTACAAATCCGCAAGGGCCTCCTCCAGCGCCTATGTGCAGTACTAATACCCTAGGGGGGAAGGTGGAATAGACGGGGTGAAAACGCGAATACAGGTACGTAGCGTATGCTACCCGCGCGAAACAGCAACAAATAGACCTAAGTAACTCTGTCACGCTAGGCTGCAATGGTGCATGTTCCAGAAATTGGAATTATAAGCACCGTCTAACTAGTACTATGCTGCTGAAGCGTGCTGAGCCTTGAACGCTGAGGGCGAAACCGAGTTTGAGTACGCACTTCGAGGCAAGGATTGGAAAGTCTACTGGATACTACTAAAGAACGGTCGCCCCATGAGCGTTCGCGAAGTTCAGAGAACCCTGCACTTCAGCAGTCCAAGCGTGGCGCAACATCATCTTGAACAGCTACGCGAGCTCGGACTGGTCACAAAACAGGAAGTCGGAGGCAACTACTCCCTGGTCAGCCAGGTCAAAATCGGCGTGCTCCGACACTTCGTCAAACTCGGAAAATTGCTGTTCCCAAGATACTTCTTCTACGCCGTGTTCTGCACCACGTTCTACGCAGCCTACATCGTGGTGCTGATGCAAGGACTCACAAGAGAAAACCTGTTCATACTCTCCTTCGGAGCCATCGTCACAGCAATCTTCTGGTACGAAGCCGCCCGCGTATGGTCAATGCGACCGTTCTAACTTCTGGAACACCGTGTCCTAAGGCTTAGCATAAAATCCAACACAAACCATCAACTATACCGGTGAAAGTCATATGCAGAAAGAAATCAAGAAACGCGCCAAGATCTACGGCGTCGCCGCCCTCCTTCTAGCCACAATACTGGTTTCGCTCATCTACCAATTCGGTTATCTGCCACGAACCTCACCAACACAACCCTCTCCAACATCTTCAGCCATGTCAGCCTTCTCTTCCTACGAAGAACTCACAGAATTCCTGCAAAACAAAACTCAACCCCAATCGACATACCCCTCCTATGAAGCGTCTGTCCCACCTCTGATGCCGTCAGTCACCCCGTTTGCACTTGCTTCACCATCCTTGTCAGCTAACAGCGGCCTCTACAAACAAGGAGAAACAACGGGAACCCCACAATACTCAACAACAAACATACAGGTCGCTGGAGTTGACGAAGCAGACACCGTGAAGACCGACGGTGAATACATCTACCTAGTTACAGGCAACAACGTTTCAATTCTAAAGGCTTACCCCGCAGACCAAGCGCAACTCGTTTCTACGATAGCGATAAGTGACATGACGCCGGTGGGAATCTTTGTCAACGGCGACAGACTAGCCGTTCTAGGAACGCAATCCATTATGTCTCAGCAGCTCATTAACGGCACAAATATATACTTCACAAACACCACAACCACTGCCCAGATATACGACATATCGAACAGAACGAACCCCAAATTATTGACAACCTTCACAACGAGCGGCACCTACTTCAATTCAAGAATGATTGGCGACTTTGTCTACCTCATTGCAAGTGAGCCAGCCCTCTACGCCGATCAACCCGCATCGAACGTTACAATCGACACGGTCAACATACCCAAGCTCGGAATGAACGGCAACACAACAGAGGTACTTCCCTCCGAAATCTACTACTCCAACACCACCGACAACTATTTCGTGTTCACAACGATCGTAGCGCTCAACATTCAAAACACGGAGGAAACGCCGAGCTACAAGACCCTTACACTCGGAGGAACCAGCACGATCTACGTCTCGCCGAACAATATCTACGTAACCTTTCCTGAACAGGACCACACATTGATCTACAGAGTGCACATAGAGAACAGCACTATAAACCCTGAAGCAGAAGGGGAAGTACCAGGCAGCGTGCTCAACCAGTACTCAATGGACGAACACAACGACTACTTTAGAATAGCCACCACAAACACAACTTGGACGACAAGCACGATAAACTTGACTGGGACACCAATAGTGTCAGGCCAATTCATAAACGCTACTGGAATTTGGTCAGGTACAAACGTTACTGGCCCATTTGTAATAGTGGTACGCACCGGCTTTGCAACGGAGCACAACGTATACGTTCTTGACCAAAACTTGACCATTCTTGGCAGACTTGAAAACCTAGCTCCGAACGAGAACCTGCACTCAGCAAGGTTCGTGGGCGACAGATGCTACCTTGTCACCTTCCAGAAGACGGACCCGCTTTTTGTGATAAACCTCACCGACCCGACTGAACCAGCCGTCCTAGGCGAACTGCGGATACCAGGATTCTCAGATTATCTGTACCCGTACGACGAGAACCATTTGATAGGGGTAGGCAAGGAAACCGTGGAAGCAGAGCAAGGATACTTCGCGTGGTATCAAGGAATAAAAGTGGCACTCTTCGACGTCAGCAACGTCAGCAACCCGATTCAGATGGCTAACTACACGATCGGAGACAGAGGCTCAGACTCACCCGTGCTGAGTGACCCGAAAGCATTCCTGTTCGACAAGTCAAAGAACCTGCTCGTCATACCAGTCCTCGTCGCAAAAGTCGACCAGAGCCAGTATCCTAGCGGCGAGATCCCTCCGAGTGCTTACGGGCAACCTGTTTGGCAAGGCGACTACGTGTTCAACCTAACGCTAAGCGAAGGCTTCGTCTTCAGAGGCGGAATCACACACATCGAGGACGGCACAAGCATATGGGACAGCAACTACTACGTGCAACGGTCGCTTTACATAGAAAACGTGCTCTACACAGTGTCTAACGCGAAGGTGAAACTGAACAGCCTAGACGACCTAGCGTTCATAAAAGAGATTAACATCGACTAATCCCTTCTCCTCCCATCTTTTTTCACTCTTCAAGAGAGAGAGCCAACCGAGGCAGACATTCAACTTGGCTCAACGTGAACCGTAACCGTCGTCTCCGCAAAGTGCTCTCTGACCTGCTCTTCAATCTGCGAGGCGATCTCATGCGTTTCTTCAATCGAAATCTGCTTAGTGAAACTGCAATCAATGTTTATGTAACGCTTCCTGCGGGCAACGTAGGTGACTATCCCCTTGACACGAAACGCCTGCTGATAACTATCAGCTACTGCGTGAACAATTCTCCTGATCTCACCCTCGTCCACTGCTGCCCCTCGTCTCTTCCCGAGACTCAAAGGCTCCATGTGCACTGCCACGTCCTCAACGTTCCTTAAACCCTGCTCTATTCTCATCTCAACCATCTCAGCTATTTCGTGAGCCTCCTCAACCGACAGCTTCGGATCCACGTACGCGTGCAACGTGATGTACAGCCTACTCTTCGCGTACGCCACGTTGACCTCATGCACCTCCTTTACACCCGCAACTCCTGTCGCCAATTTCTCCACAAGCTTCTCGGTCGGCATTTCTGTCACACAAGGCTCGGTGTGTATCGCAACCTCCGCGTTGCCCAGCATGTTCTTTATTTTTGCCTCAACGTTTGAGGCCAGATTGTGAGCCTCTTCAAGGCCCATGTAATCTGGGACCTGCAAAGTAGCTCTGACAAAGGTCTTTTCGCCTGCCTTCCTGATCTTCAGGTCCTCGAACCTGCAGACACCATCCGTGCCTAGAATCTCTTTCTTGACCTTGTTTGCTAAGCCCTTGGAAACCGTGTCGGTGAGTTCCATTCCACTGCTCCAAACGAGTTTGACGCTAAGATAGGTCAACAAGGCGCCTAGAACCATCGATGCCAGCGAATCCCCGTATTCCAATCCGAGAGTTGCCAGCCCAAACCCTACAAATGCTATCACAGTCGAACTCAGATCCGCTATGGCATGGTAGAACCCTGCCCTCATCGTGACACTTTCACTCCTCCGCGCCCTCATGAGCATCCCCACCCTGAAGAAATCTATGCAGAACGTGTAACCAATCGCTATGAAACCAACATACTCTATTCCTACGTTGACAGTCTGATGGGTCACTGTTTTCAAAATGGCCTCGTACAATATCAACAGTGCAACGCTTATGAGCGCAAAACCACCGATAAGACCGCCTACTGACTCAAACTTCTCGTGCCCATACATGTGCTCCTCGTCAGGAGGCTTAACAGACATGCGAGTTGCAACAAAAAGCATGAACATCGTCAAAGCATCAAGAAGGGCATGCAAACCGTCGCTCACGATCGCCAGGCTGTTCACCATCAGGCCGAGAATGACTTCCACAAGAATGACGCTCGAAATAGCAATCGTCGAACGCAAAAGCGTTCTGAGCTTGTAACCGCTTTCCAAGGTTTCCAAAACAGTCTCGCTATAATGCTCAAGAGCCAGAGATTTAAGAATTATGATGCATCAACATGCTTCGCATCTTACAGCTCATATGCGTGTTTTCAGTGGCACTTGAACGATGAAGCAGGCTTCACGTTTCGAAAACCATTACTCGTTCCTCAGAGGAAATTTTCTAATCCTGATAATAAGCTGGACACTGATGAACTTCGCCGGTCCAATTCCTCAAACATACTCAAGCTTGTACTTCAAAGGTCTAGGTGCTAACGACTTACTCCTCGGAGTCATAGGGTTCGCTGGATCAATTGCACTCGCACTTGTACAGTTTCCAGGCGGCTATCTGGCGGACAAACACGGTAGAAGATGGTTGGTCGTCACGATGACTTACGGAGTTGCGTTGTCCATCGCTTTTTTCGTCCTTGCACCTTCTTGGCAATTCATTGTGGTAGGCTTGATTGTACAGAACTTCTGCCTCCTCTACCAGCCTGCGATGTTCGCATTGATGCTCGACTCGGTGCCACCCGAAGAACGGGGAAAGGGATTCACTCTGCAAGCAGTCGTGAGCAACATTGTGTCCCTGCCTGCCGCAATCATAGCGGGCTACCTTATTCTCATCTTTGACCTAGACTTCGGCATGCGAATAGCCTACTTAGTCGCTCTGTTGGCGTATGTCGCCGCAGCGACGCTCAGGATACAACTCAAAGAGACTCTGCCGCAAAGCAAAGTTGAAAATTCCCCCACCTTCTTGGCTACTGTCCGCGAGTATCCAACGTCCGTTAAAGAAGGCCTACACGTTTGGAGCAGGATCCCAAGAGCCGTGCTTTACCTGTTTGTCGCCACCGCAGGAATAACCAGCCTGGTTGCCGGTTGCCAAATGTACTTCGTCGTCTACGCCACCAGTATTCTTCACCTTGACAAGTTTCAGTGGGCTTTCGTGATGGCCTTCATGTCGCTGAGCGCAGCGATACCCGCAGTTCTCGCCGGTTTCAGAATGGACGCTGTCGGACGCAAGCGCTACATGATACTGAGTTATCTTCTGTACATGCCAGCGATGCTCATATTTCTCAACGCAAGCTTCACCACGCTTCTCGCCTCTTTCTTCCTCTTCGGCCTGGCTCAAATGCTACAGGGAACCAGCTACAACTCTCTCGTCGGAGATTTGACGCCCAGAGAACTCAGAGGAAAAGTCATCGGATGTGGCCAGTTCTTCATGTATGTAAGTCAAGCATTTGCCCAGCTTCTCGCTGGCGCACTCTACACTTATGTCTCGCCGCAACTGCCCTTTATCCTGCTTGCCGTGGGCGCCATACCCCTATCAATCATCGCGTTCCTCAAAATCTCCGACCCTCGCGCCAGAGAAGTGTGAGATTCAGGATAGGTATTTAGGTTTGGAAACAGTATTGAGAGGGAAAGGTTGACCTGCATGCGCATTGTTCCCATTCAAGAAGTCTTGGACGGCCACTTTGAAGGCAAAACAGTGGCGGTCCGAGGCTGGGTCTACCGTAAGAGAGGAGAGAAGCAGACGATTTTCCTGCTTGTGCGCGACTCGACAGGAATCATTCAGTGCCCGGTGAAGAAAGAAAGCAAGGCTTGGCCTGAAGCTGAAAAAGCCACGATCGAATCCTCAGTAACGCTTGAGGGCACCGTCAGAATGGATGCACGAGCTCCTGGCGGATATGAAGTGTCGGCTGAGAAGCTCTCAATCATCGGATTGGCAGATCCCTTCCCAATAACCAAGGGCACAAAGGTAACCGTAGGAGAAGAACAGGAAGAAGAAGCGGACACCGAGGATTTTCTGCGGAATGTTCGACATCTATGGCTCCGAAGTCGAGACATGACCCTCATAATGAAAGTCCGCAATGATTTGCTGAGGTTCACGCACGAGTTCTTCAGAAAAAGAGAGTTCGTTGAAGTTTCCCCTCCAATGTTCGTCACGAGCGCTGTCGAAGGCGGGTCAACGCTCTTCGGCTTGAACTACTTCGACGAGAAGATGTATCTGACCCAGAGCGCGCAGCTCTATCTTGAGATTCTGATATACTCACTGGAGAGAGTCTACTGCATCGCTCCATCTTTCAGAGCTGAAAAAAGCCGGACAATACGACACCTGACCGAATACTGGCACATCGAAGCAGAACAGGCATTTGCCGACATGAACGATCTGATGCGACTCGAGGAAGAACTCCTAACCTATATCTGCAAAAGAACCATGCAGAGTTGCAGACCTCAGTTTGAAGAGCTGGGTTCCGACATGAAGAAACTCCAATCAGTCAAGACGCCGCTCCCAAGAATAACCTACGCAGAGGCCATTGAGAAGCTGCACGCAAAAGGTCTTAAAACAAAATGGGGCGACGACCTGGGCTACGAGGATGAAAAAGCCCTGGCAGACGAGTTTGGCAAACCCTTCTTCGTGTACGACTACCCAAAACAGATCAAGGCCTTCTACTGCAAAACATACAGGGACAAGCCGGAAATCGCCATGTCAACAGACATGCTCGTCCCAAGAATCGGCGAGATTTCAACAGGCGGAGCAAGAGAGGACGACAAAGAAGAATTGGTCAGAAGAATCAAAGAACAAGGTCTTAAAGCCGAAGATTACGATTGGTACATTGACCTGCGACGATTCGGCACTGTTCCACACATGGGCTTCGGAATGGGTGTAGAAAGGGTGCTAACATGGATGCTCGACTTAAAGAACATAATAGACGCAATACCCTTCCCGAGGACAACCAGACGATTCTACCCATAAAGCGACGCTTACACCCTCGACAAAGTTTTGCCCAGGTTACTGTTGGCACACTTGAAAGGAATTGAGAAAAAGGAAATCGAGCTATTTCTTCTCCAGCTGTTTCCTCAGCTCTTCGTAGGTCGCCTTGATCTCGTCAACCGAAGCTTCGTCTTCCAACGTCGACACGTCACCCAAGGCCGCTCCGGCTAGTACCGCCTTCAACAGTCTTCGCATGATTTTTCCACTGCGCGTCTTCGGCAGCTTGTTGACGATCACGATTGCGTCCGGAGTTGCGATCGGACCTATCGTCTCCCTTATGTGCTTCACCAGGTCCGCGCGCAGTTGGTCTGATGGTTGGAAACCGCTTCTCAACGTGACAAAGGCCACGGGAACCTCGCCTTTCAGCGCGTCTTCCTTGCCCATGACGGCAGCTTCTGAAACCGCCGGGTGTGAAACAAGCGCGCTTTCAAGCTCCACAGTGCCTATTCTGTGTCCAGCGACCTTCAAAACTTCATCAGCTCTTCCGAGCAGCCAGAAGTAACCGTCGGGATCTCTCACCGCGTAGTCTCCAGTGTAGTAGATGTTGGGCCATCTTCCGAAGTACGTCTGCTTGTACCTGTCAGGGTCCTTCCATATCGTTTCGAGCATCCCTGGCCACGGTGTCTTGATCACCAAGAACCCTTTGACACCCGTAGGCGTTTGTTGCCCCTTCTCATCCCAGACTTCTGGGTAGACGCTTGGAAGGGGGTTTGTTGCAGAACCCGGTTTCAGCGGCACAAGCTCTATGCCTGGAAGAGGAGATATCATGAAACCGCCCGTTTCAGTCTGCCACCAAGTGTCTATGACCGCAAGTTTCTCCTTCCCTATGACACGGTAGTACCATCTCCAAGCCTCGGGGTTTATGGGTTCGCCAACCGTTCCTAAGAGCCTGAGCGTGGTAAGATCATGCTTCGTCGCCCACTGTTCACCGAACTTCATGAACATCCTGATCGCCGTCGGCGTGGTGTAGAGTATTGTCACCCCGTGTCTCTCGATCATGTCCCACCATCGATCTTGGGCGGGGTAGTCCGGCGTCCCCTCAAAAATGAATGATGTTATTCCCAAGGCCAGTGGAGCGTAGACGTTGTACGTGTGGCCAGTGATCCAGCCTATATCAGCCGTGCACCACCAGATGTCCTCTTCATTCGGGTTGAAACCCCATTTCAGCGTCCAGTATCCCCAGACCAAGTAGCCGCCGATACCATGTTGAACCCCCTTGGGCTTGCCTGTAGTTCCAGACGTGTAAAGTATGAACAGGGGCTCAGTGGCTTCCATCGGCTCAGGGGCAACGTAGGCATTTGGTTCCACCTTGCTCATCGCTTCATTGTACCAGACGTCGCGGCCTTCCTTCATCGGAACGTTCTGTCCAGTCCTCTTGACCACAACCACTTTTTGGACGCCGGGCGTGCTCTGCAACGCACGGTCCGCAGTGTCTTTTAGTGCGACGGTTTTTCCGCGTCGATAGGCGCCGTCAGCCGTTACCAGAATCTTCGCCCCACAATCATTTATCCTGTCTGCAAGGGCCTCCGCACTGAAACCTGAAAAAACCACCGTGTGCACGGCGCCTAAACGAGCACACGCAAGCAACGTTATCGGAAGTTCAGGGATCATGGGCAGGTAGACGGCCACTCTGTCGCTTCTTTTAAGCCCCAGATCCTCGAAGATTTTTGCGAGCCTGTTGACCTCCCGATAAAGTTGATAGTACGTGTAGGTCCTGACCTCTCCGTTCTCGCCTTCCCAAATGTAAGCCAGCATGTTCTTCCTGGACGTTTCCAAGTGCCTATCAAGCGCGTTGTAACATATGTTCAGAATGCCGCCGGAAAACCACTTGTAGAACGGCCTGTTCGAATCGTCCAAAACTTTGTCCCATGTCCTGAACCAGTCTATGGCCTTTGCTTTTTCCGCCCAAAACTCCTGAGGGTTCCTTATTGACCTTTCCCACTCATCCTTGAGGATTTTTCCAGGGTAGACTCTCTCATTAAAAGGTAAGCTGGCCTCTGACATCTTTCAACCATCCATGAATTTCGTGGAAAGACCTTCTTTCATGAATATAAACTTTCTTAGTGCAAAACAAAAAGGGGAAGGGTGTCCCTAGATCAACTGGCCTATTGGCAGCACGGTTTTTCCATGTACCTCATTGAGCACTTCTGCGAGGGCTAGGTAGAACGCGCTGAACCCAGTTACGATTCCTTCAGCCCCGATTAAGCGAGTGAATAATGTTAAGTCATCAAGTGTGAGAGAGGTATACGCGAGCAGCGCATTCTTGACTGCCAGCAGGAAGAAGAGTATCGACAGAGTGGCAAAGACGACTTGCAGTGCCCTGTTAGTTTTGAGAGTACCGAAGAACATGACGAAGGTGAAGAGCCCCCACATGAAGAAGTAAGCTGCCATTGCTTCGTAAGATGGCAGTCCGCTTAAGCCGAAGATGTATTTGGACAAATTCAGCATTACGAAAGATAACCAGAACAAGCCGTAGGAAGTAAAAGCCACTGTGCCAAATGTATTGCCTTTCCTGAACTCAAGCCAGCCTGCGATTATTTGTGCAAGTCCTCCGTAGGCTATCCCCATTCCCAGGATCATGCCGTCGACCGAGCCAAGTTGGAGATTGTGAACAAAGTTGAGAAGAACCGTCGTGACGCCGAAGCCTAACAGACCAAGCGGTGCTGGATTTGCAACCTTTTCAGTCATTGTATTACGAACCTTCCTATTCTCTAGCTATGAAAGCTCGTTCCCGGCGTTCTTCATATAAGTCTTTCTAAGCTTGTTTCTTGCGTCTTCTACTTGCTATGTGCTTGCCAACTTCCAACGCGATGAAAGTTATTGCCGTGAACAATACCGCAAAGGCCCAATCGAGCGGTTCAGGTGGGTTCACATTAAAGGCTGAATTGAGGCCAGGCGTGTAAAGCACTAAGAGCTGAAGCAGGAACGATGACAGCACAGCGTAAACCAAGAACCTGTTCTTGAACGCACCAACCTTCCACACTGGGAATTTCAGTGAACGAGCTGAGATAGCATTAACCAACTCCATCAGAATCATTGCAGTTAGCAGCTGAGTTCGGGCTTCCAGCAATTGGGCTGGACCTTCCCATGGGTGGTAGAAGAAGTAACCAAACAGAAGCAGAGCTGTCATTAACATCGGCACCAAGGAAAGGTAAAGTTTGACATCTAACGTGAAGACGCTTTCGCTTGGATCACGCGGTTTCCTCTCCATTATGTCCGGGTCACCTGGATCAATGCCCAGGGCTATTGCGGGCAAGCCATCAGTAGTTAGGTTCACCCACAGCAACTGTGCCGCAGTCAGCGCTATTGTTGCGTTGCCGATATCGTCGGTGAGCGATCCCGGTGAAAAGATTCTTGCCAGATACGGGACAGAAACTACCGCTATGAACATGACTAGGATTTCCATTATGTTGCAGCGCATAAGGTATGTGAGGTACTTTTTGATGTTATCATAGATTTCCCGTCCTTCTCTCGAAGCCTTCACGATAGAGGCAAAGTTGTCATCCGTCAAGACCATGTCTGACGCTTCTTTTGTCACTTCAGTGCCTGTTATGCCCATAGAAACCCCTATGTCAGACATTTTGAGCGCTGGAGCATCATTGACACCATCACCAGTCATAGCCACGACGCGACCCTTCGCTTTCCAAGCCCTAACTATTCGCATCTTGTGCTCCGGTGAAACGCGTGCGTAAATTACAACTCTTTCAACCATGTTGACCAACTGTTCGTCGCTAAGCTTTTCCAGCTCAACGCCTGTCAAGACTCTCCCTTGCTCTTCGTTTTCACCGAGCAAATTGAGCTCTTTGGCCACCGCTACCGCCGTGAGTCTATGATCACCCGTCACCATTACAACGTCTATCCCGGCTCTCTTGCACGTGAAGATTGCATCTTTGACTTCTTCGCGAGGCGGATCAATCATGCCCATGATGCCAACAAAAGTGAAGTCTCTTTCAACCTTCTCATCACAAGTGTTCACTGTTTCAGGCAGTTCTCGGAAGGCAAAACCCAGGTTTCTCAAGGCTTGCCTTGCCATAGCCTCATTAACTTGAAGAATCCCGCCGCGATCATTTTCAGTGAGCTTGGAGGCTTTGCCGTTCCTCAAGACTTTTGTGCATTTGTCCAGAACTATTTCTGGGGCTCCTTTCATATAGGCTATTTTCTTTTTGCCAAGGACAATATGCATGGTTGTCATACGTTTTGTTTCAGATGAGAACGGAATCTCCCCGATACGGGGTTGCTCTTTTTCCAGGTCTTCTTTCCATAACCCAGCCTTTGCAGCCGCGACGATTAATGCTCCTTCTGTAGGGTCTCCTTTGATGATCCATCTTTCTGTGGCAGTTTCTTTCTCGAGTTTGGCATCATTGCACAGTGTTGCAGCGGTCAAAAGTGCGCGCAGTTCTTCGTTTTGCAGATCGACCTTTTGGTTTTCAGCGAGGAACTCGCCTTCTGGTTCATAGCCTACTCCTGAGACTTTGACGACATTATCGGCTACGTATATTCTCTGCACCGTCATTTCGCCCTTCGTCATTGTCCCTGTTTTGTCGGAACATATGACGCTGGCGCAGCCCAGTGTTTCAACGGCTGGCAATTTCTTCACAATCGTGTGAACCCTAGCCATGCGGTACATGCCCACAGCAAGTGCGCCTGTCACGATGGCTGGCAACGCTTCAGGAACTGCGGCCACTGCTAAGCTTACTCCCCACAGAATCATGTCAATGATGTTGCGGCCTTCGACGATGCCTATTACGCCTACTCCCAGACAGATCGAGACGCATAATATTCCGATCCATTTGCCAATAGACTGAGTTCTCTTCTCAAGCGGAGTTTCTTCTTCCTGAGTTGTCTGTACCATTTTAGCGATTTTGCCAAACTCTGTGTTCATACCGGTAGACGTGGCAACTGCTTCGCCTCGACCGTAAACGACGACGGTTCCCGTGAAAACCATGTTTCGGCGATCATTAAGAGCGGTTTCAACGCCACATGCATCAACATTCTTGTTTGCAGGAGATGACTCCCCCGTCAACGAGGCCTCATCAACTTTGAGGTTAATAGCTTTGACAAGCCGTGAATCAGCCGGGATCTTATCCCCCGTAAACAGGAGGACTATGTCCCCCGGAACAATTTCGCTGGCAGCTATCTTCACCTCTTTCCCATCGCGCAGTACCGTTGCTGTGGGCGCCGTCATCTTCTTCAAAGCTTGTACCGCTTTCCCGGAACGGAATTCCTCTACGAAGCCCAAGACTGCTGTCGCCAAGACTATGGCAACTATCACTATGGCATCGATGATCTCTCCAATTGCCAGAGAAAGTGCTGTGGCAATCAACAATATGATAATGAGTACGTCTGTAAACTGCTCAAAAAACATTTTGATTGAAGAGGCATGTTTTTCCTTCTGGAGTTCATTCGGTCCAAATTCAATCAATCGTTTTTGCGCTTCTGCCTGACTCAAGCCAGTTTCAGTAGAATTAAGTTCTTTTAATGTCTCCTCAGGACTCATTGCATGCCAAGATTTTGACGCCAAACTTCACCCTTCTCCAGCTAATGTAGAGCCTATCATGTCAGAATGACCAGATATATTCTTTTCTAGGAAGAATTGGACAAAGCGAATAAGCTTATAAGCCGTGGTCAAGCACACTTTAGCTTCTAAAAAATAGACATGGCCAAAATGGTAGAAAGGGAAGAATCATGTTTGAAGCATGGTTGCTAGCACCGTTATCTGCAATAATCTCAATGTTTGTTGGACTCTACTTCTACGGATACGTGAACAAGCAGGATAGCGGAACTGAGAGAATGAAAGAGATTTCTAACGCGATCAAGGAAGGAGCAGCGGCCTTCATAAGAAGAGAATACACGACATTGGCGATGTTCATATCCGTTGTGGCAATACTGATCGGCATATTCCTGCCGCAACCAATATGGGAACCGCACAATCAATGGCTGAACCTTCAACTGCCAGCGGCGTATATGTTCGGCTCATTCTGCTCGGCCTCAGCAGGCTACTTAGGATTGAACATTGCCACGAAAGCAAATGCAAAAGTGGCAAATGCCGCGCAAGGCGGATTGAACAAAGCTTTTCCAATCGGTTTCCGCGGAGGCGCAGTGATGGGGCTGTCCGTGGTCGGCGTTGGTCTGCTCGGCATCAGCGTAGTCTTCTATCTCACTGGGATGGAAGGAACTATTCCCGCAGTGTTGGCTTACAGTTTCGGAGCAAGCTCTCTTTCACTCTTTGCCAAGGCAGGCGGAGGCATATACACAAAAACAGCAGACATCAGCGCAGACCTAGTCGGCAAAGTGGAACTGGGAATCCCTGAGGATGACCCGCGAAACCCAGCAGTAATAGCTGACAACGTTGGAGACAACGTAGGGGATGTCGCAGGAATGGGAGCCGATCTTTTTGACTCTTACGTGGCGAGTGTAGTCGTAGTAATGATACTTGGCGTTGGACTAGACCTGATCGCGCGAAACGTGACTCCCCCATTACCAGAGATTTTCGTTCAGGTTCCACTTGTGTTTGCTGGCTCAGGCATCCTGGCCGCCGTTCTGGGCGCTTTGACTGTCCGAGTAAGCAAGAAAGGCAATCCAGGACGAGCACTGAACACAGGAACCTACGCGACATGCACAGTATTCGGAATTTTGACGGGCCTAGCAACGTGGTACCTGAACTATCCATGGCAATTATGGGGAGCCGCAATAGTGGGTCTCGCAGCCGGAATAATAATTGGCGTGACAAGCGATTACTTTACGTCAGAAGACAAAGCTCCAGTCCTGAAGACTGCAGAAGCATCCGAAACTGGGCCTGCATTGAATATTCTGACAGGATTCTCATACGGTTTGCGCAGTGTTGTCTTTCCATTGATCGGAATAGCAGTTGCAGCAGCTGTTGCATACAAGATTTGTGAACCGCTCGCCGCTCAATACAACGCGGCAGGCGCAGAATTTGCTGTCTACGGAATAGCCATGGCTGCCCTTGGCATGCTATCAATTGTCGGATTGACTGTTTCAAACGACGCTTACGGCCCAATCGTGGACAACTCGAAAGGGATAGCTGAACAATCTGGATTGAGCGAAGAAGTCATAGCCATAACAGACGAACTTGATTCGGCAGGGAATACAGCAAAAGCCATAACCAAAGGATTTGCTATAGGCGCGGCTGGATTAACCGTAATCGCACTTTTGGCAGCATTCCAGGAAATAGCCTCAAGAGCAGGAAAAACAGTTGTCTTTGACATCATGGACCCGATGGTCTTGTTGGGTGCCATCATAGGCGTAGCAATTCCTGGAGTGTTCTCAGCAATGGTCATGCTCGGCGTCGTCAGAAACGCGACCAGAATGATCACAGAGATCAGAAGACAGTTCAGGGAGATCCCAGGCCTCAAAGAAGGAAAGCCGGGCGTAAAGCCTGACTATGCACGATGCGTTGACATCGCAACGGTTGGAGCACTGCGCGAACTCATGCCTGCAAGCATCGTATCAATCGTCGCAACCCTGGTAGTGGGCTTCGTCGGCGGAATAAAAGCGCTCGGAGGCTTCCTAGCCGGAGCAATATTCTCAAGTCTGCTGCTTGCGTTGCTAATGTCAAACGCCGGCGGTCTATGGGACAACGCTAAGAAACTAATCGAATCAGGACAACACGGCGGAAAAGGATCGGAAGCACACAAAGCAGCCGTCGTGGGCGATACAGTTGGAGACCCATTCAAGGACACCGCTGGACCATCGCTTAATACGCTGATTACAGTAATGTCACTGATCGCTTCGCTGCTTGCAGTACTGATAGTCAAGTACAATCTTCTAGAACTGTTGGGAATTCACTAGGTAGCTTAGCCTATAACCCAACACTATTTCTTGTTTGCTAACTTTGCCTTGACAAGAAATATTGTCTCGAAGAACGGCAGATTCTCCCTCGCAATAACATCCGTTGTCAAACCTCTATCTTCAAATCTGCGCATGGTTTTCTCGACATCAGACAGAGTTGACTGCATCAGTAGGATTTCACCACTTGACCCTAAGTAATCTGGAGCCTCGGAGATGAACCTATCAATCAAGTTTCTTCCAGAAACCCCGCCGGCCCAAGCACGTCCAAGCCACGATTTTTCCTCAAACGTTTCTGACGGAAGGTATGGAGCGTTGAATAGGATCAGGTCGAACTTCTCTCCAACTCCTATCGGCTGGAAGAGGTCCCCTTGAACAAGGGACATCTTGTGTTCAACATGATTCAACTCTGCATTTTCTCTCGCGCACCGAACGGCATACGGGTTTACGTCGATAGCAAGAACTTTGTCAGCTTTCTCCGCTGCAACTATTCCCAAGATGCCGCAACCTGCCCCAATGTCAACAACCGTGTTTGCCGCCCTGTCTTTCAGATTTTCAGCGAACAAGAGAGAATCTTCAGCAGGCTCGTAAACATTCTTCGTAACATAGAAGATATAATCAGCAAAGAGCACCTTCTTACTCGATGATGACATTAGCCAAAGCTCCAAAATCCTCAGGAGCCAATTCTCTGACACGCTTGTCACAGAAGGGAAGGACTTCAGCAATCTTTGCTGCATCGCTCTTAGACATGCCTCGCGTGGATCTCAAGTAGGGCAAAACGGCGCCTCTAACCTTCTTGTTACGCTGTGTGAACAGTGTTTGTACAAGCTTTTTGAAAGTCGCCACATTATCCGCTTTATGCAGGCGCAGTCTTTTCGGAGTCAACCGTGTGATGACAGAATCCACTTTGGGCTGCGGATAGAACATCGTTCTGGAAACATCATCCAGAAGCTCAACTTCCGCATGAAAGTACGTCCAAACCGCAAGCCACCCGTATTTTCGACTTCCAACCGGAGCCACAAGGCGATCTGCGAATTCTTTTTGAAAGACCAATACTGCACAATCAAAACTCTGATCTAGGATCCACAGGAGCAAACGGGAAGAAACGTTGTACGGTGGTGTTGACACGATCTTGTTGAACGGAGGAATGTCAGCTCCAAGTATGTCACCTTCAATTACTTCTACGTTGGACATGCTAGTCAGCTGTTCACGCAATATGTGAGCGAGTTCCTTGTCAGCTTCGACAGCCAGTACGGTTCTGCAGTTATCTGCAATAAAATGTGTCAAGAAACCCAGTCCAGCGCCAATATCCAAGACTGTGTCGGCTTTGTCTAAGGAAGCCAGCTTGACCATGCGTTCGTAGATTGAGGGTTCGATCATGAAGTTCTGCCCAAAAGTCTTCTTCGGCAGGCTTCGATAATTTCGAAGTAGTGACTTCGTTTTTTCTAAGAGACTCATATCTACCAGTCGATTAAGTCAACCGTGCTATTGGGCCCTCGTAAACAACCGATACTTGCCGTCGCTGCTCAGTTCTTCCATAACCCGCTTCGTGATCAGCTTAACGGGATTCGGCAGCTCTGTGCGTTTCTGCAGGTCTTCAAAGTTTTCGAAGGGTTTTCTCTCGCGTTTGTTTATGACTTGCCACATGTATTTCTTGCCAATACCTGGAACCAACTCCAGCGCGTGCATCCTTGGCGTCACAGCCCGTGCCGTGTTGAAGAATTGAACGAACCATTCTTCACGGTTCAACACTATTCTGCCGATCACAGTCGGAAGCTCTGTTCGTGCAGCAGCCGTCAGTTCCCCATAACCTATCCGCCCGATTATGTAGGTAATTTCCTCACGCGCCTCCTTTCCGACGAAAACACGGTCGTTAGGCTTGAGCGTCACGCCCTCCTTGACCAGTGCTTCCAAGAGGGTGAAGAACTCCTCCCCCACCAGTTGCACCAAGGCTCCCGCTCGGTAACCAGCCCGGCCTGAGACGTGCACGCCGGGGCGCCCATGGGGCAGGAAGTCCAGTATGTAAGCGTACTCTTCGTACCGCTTCTCTATCATAGTCATAATCGCCTATAGATAGTCTCTTACTGTTTAAAAATCTAGTTGGGGTTAGGATTAACTATTAACTATTTCAGTTTTCGATGTTCATTCAGCAGGTTGACTATTGCCTCTAACTTTGCGGTTTCAATGATTTTGCGACCACCAGCCAGAAAAACCCTCAATTCCTCAATGCTTTTCGGCATGCAGTTGACTATTTCGATGGCCTCTACCTCTTCCAAACCGAAATCTGTCATGAGCTTTTCCACGAGCTTTTCGCCTGTCTCGGCGTCAACCTTCGCAAATTTGGATACGTAATCGAACGTGCGGCGCTGGAGCTGGTCAAGGTTTTCTTCGCCAATAGTCTCCATTATCTTCTTGACCTGTGGGAGTGTGAGCTTCTTTTCTGTTATATTTCCTTTAGACATCTTAATCGCTCTTGTACGGTTCTAAATGTTCAGGCCTAGCGATGATCTCCCTGATAGCGTCTCCCTGTGAAACGCTTACCACGTAGCTTCTTCCCCGTTTATTGATTACAGTGCCAACTCTACCATGATATCGCCTGTGCGGCATCCCCTTGTGAACGCTTGAGTCGATCTTGACAACCACTTGAGTCCCAGGCTGATACTCGTAGAGTAGCTTGCTAAGCTTCATCTTGCCACGCTCTCTGGGTTCCTTCTTGAAAAGGCGACGCGTACCAGAACGATAACCTTTTGATTTTCTCACTTTTCCGCCAACTCCGAGGCTTCCATGATTACGCTCAGAACATCAAGCTTCATAGGCTTCGCTTTGTTGTTGAGAATTTCTGACACGCTGGGGACTGTTCTTCCTTCATCTCCGGTCACCAATTCTTTAACGTAGAGTCCTCCTTGACAGCGTATTTTCATTTCGGCCTTTTTAGGTGACAATTTCTTAACATCTACCTCGTATATGTACTTTTCCCGCGTCATGTCCGCACGCCGATGCAAAACACGAACCGGCGTTCGCTGCTTGATCATCGCGTTTCTCAATCTCTCTTCCAATAGCTGCAGATCCTTGGCCGAGACCTTATTATCAAATTCTATTAGCAGACGGTATTCTTTCTGAGTGGATTCGCCCCTCTTCAACCTCCTCACAACATTCTTGTCCCCAAACCTTAGGTCCGAAACCTCAACCTTGCCCCTTCCCACAGCGTTCACCTCTTCTTCAAGCTTCCCAAGGTCCAAGAAACGCTTTCTCGGCCTTGTAACTTCGATCACAAAAGGTCTACCGTTGCCCAGCATGCGCGCGTCAATGTCCTCTCTCCCGGAAGCGTGAAAAGAAGCTTTCAGGCCACCTGTCGCTTCCAAGAAGGGCCCTTCGACGATTTCTTGCACCGATTCTAGATACATTTTTCCTGTCCAGTTGCATTCTTTGCAGCCTTTCCCACGGCAGCTTGAGCAGAACCACTTTGACTGCGGTATGCCTCGAACAAGCTTTCGGTATCTTCCCGCGACGAAAAGCGGGTTCACCTGAAGCCCGACCTGTCCACGGAAGGGGTTGACAAGCACGACTATTTCGGGCCTTCCAAACTCCACCGTCTTTCCAGTGCGCTGAGCAATCTCTTTTCCTATAACCCTTCCGAACTCGTTGCGCATGTTTTCGCCGTGGCTTACTTCAAACTCGGCCTTAAACTCGTCTTCACGTTCCGCAACTGGCACGGGCAGTTCTGTACCGACTAGGAAGGTGTTGTACTCAAAATCCTCAAGAAGCTGGAGGGCCATTTTGACCAAATCGTCCTCGGCGACGAATCTATCGGCGCACAAGAAACATTCTGTCGGTCGACCATCCGCGGCGTTGGGTTTTTCCATTTCTTGAAGAATTTCCCTAGCAGTCTCACAGAAGCCGTTCGTTGCCAGCACTCTCAGAGTACTTACGCCCTTTCTTTTGTCTGAAAGTGCCAACACGTGGCTCTCGAGGGCTAACACTAGCTTAATCGCCTCTCCTCTCTGGTCATTCTCGATCCCATGGCCAAGAAGGGCAAACTGTCTTCCCAGACAGTGGTCGCACAGCGGATGTTTTTCGAGCATCTTCAAGGCTGTTTGCAGAATGTCCATGGTGCAACCTTCGTTCCGACGGGCCTACTTCATGTCGACGGGCAGGCCCTTTCCAAAGAATGGAAACTTCTTTCTACGTCGCATCGTCTTAAGCATTCGGCGCATCATCACATACTGCTTCAGAAGCTCTTTTACCTCTTTTTCGTTGGTGCCTGAACCCTTTGCCACACGCTTCATTCTCGAAGCATTAAACATCTTTGGGTTATCCCTCTCCTCAGGCGTCATTGACTGAATCATGACGCGCCACTTTTCCAGACGCCCTTCAGCCATGTTGACCATGTCGTCAGGAATGTTGTAAGACATTCCCGGAATCATCTTCAAGAGTTTCTTAAAGGTGCCCATGCCCTTCAAAGCTTCGAATTGTTCATACATGTCCGTCAGCGTGAATTTGCCGCTTAGGATGGCCTTGGCCTTCTTTTCTGGAACAGATATCTCCGCTTCACGCACTTTGTCCAGAAGGGTCTCCAAGTCGCCCATTCCCAAGAGTCTACCAACAAAACGGGAAGGCACAAAAGCCTCTATGTCCTCGGTTTTTTCGCCGGTTCCGACGAATTTTATAGGGGCCCCTGTTGCAGCAACGGCGGAGAGAGCTCCTCCGCCCCTAGCAGACCCGTCTAGTTTGGTGACCATGATAGAGCCGATGGGCGTTGCCTCGTTGAAAGCTTTTGCCTGAGCTAATGCCTGCTGACCTATTGTTCCGTCAATGACGAGCATGACTTCATCTGGCTTGATGCTCTTCTCAAGCACCTTCATCTCTCTGATCAGTTCTTGTTCCTCCTTGTGGCGACCGGATGTGTCAACGATGATCACGTCCTTCTCGCTGAGCTGCTTTAGGCCCTCATTCACTACTTTGATAGAATCCTTTGCCTTCACATCGCCGTACGAGGGCACGTTTATCCTGTTTGCGAGTTGTTGGAGCTGTGCATAGGCTCCAGGTCGAAAAGTGTCCCCGCAGATCAGAGCTGGCTTCAGCCCCCTCTTCTGAAAATATCTCGCAAGCTTGGCTGCCGTGGTTGTTTTTCCTGAACCTTGGATGCCCACGAGCATTACTAGTTTTCTTTTTCCAGGCTCAACCTTCAGCGGCACTGGCTTATCGCCTAGGAAGCGCGTCAACTCTTCATAGACAACTTTTATGACGTGTTCGTGTCTCGAAATGCCTGGAGGAACCTTTTCCTTCAAAGCCCTTTCTTCTATTCGTTTAGAGATGCCAAGTACAAGTTGGACGTTTACGTCAGCCTGAAGCAGTGCTCTCTGGATGTCTCGAACAAGCTCTTTAACGGTAGCTTCATCTACGACGGAAGCTCTGAACACTTTCTTGAGAGCGTCATAGAGCGAGGAGCCCAAGCGTTCCAGAGACATGATTTTATCCAGATGTAGAACCTTTCACGCCTTTAATAGCTGTTCCGTAACCCAAGCTCATATTCCATAAGCTTTTTACATTCACGAACCCCTAAGAAACGTGAGGGTTTGATTTGAGCGAACAAGTAAGAATCATCGAGAGGAAGAAGATTCCATCCGGGGCCACGTTGATCTTCGGATTCCCCGACGTTGGACTCGTAGGCGTGATAGCTGCTTCGCATCTGATTGATGAACTAAACCTTGAAGAAGTGGCCTATCTAGACTCCAGGCTTCTACCGCCCCTCATTGTTCTGCATGAAGGCCTACCACACTCTTCGATACGGATTTTCGCGGCTAGCAACATTCTCTTAGCAATATCCGAAGCCCCAATACCCGTCGATGTCATCTACCCCATAATGGACGCATTAATCGACTGGGGAAAGAATAAGAACGTCAAGATGATGATTTCACTGAGCGGTCTCCCTATCCAAGATCGACAGGACGCCAAGGAGCTGAAAACCTTCGCCGCTGCTTCAAGTCCTGAAGCCCTTAAAATAGCTCAGGATAAGAGCATTGAAATTCTGACGGAAGGCTACATGGTTGGCCCTCAAGCAATCATGCTGCAGCGAGCTGCAAACGCCGGAACTCCAGCTTTAACATTGCTTGCCCAGTGCTTCTTCAACTATCCAGACCCAGAGGCAGCAGCTGAAGTTTTGAAAGACCTTGGAAAGATCACAGGAGTGAAAGTCGATGTCGCAAAACTCCTTGAAAAAGGCGAAGAGATACGGCTGAGAGCCAGAGATGTCATGAGGAGAACACAGGAAGAGATGTCCAAGATGAAGAAGGGCCAAGAGTACGACATTCCAATGTACGTTTCATAGGGAGGAAGAGTGGAATGGCGATAAGAAGAAAACGTTCAGTCTCTGAAATAATTGACGAGTATTTTGCAGACTTCGACAAGTGGGCTGAAGGTTTCAGAGAAGTCTTCACCGAGAGACCAAGTTGGAACCTTCGCAACTCCTCAATAGAACCCCTCCGCGACATGATGATAACTCCAAAAGAAGTGTTGGTCACTGTTGACCTACCCTTCACAAGCAAGAGCACGGTGAAGGTTGAGCCGGTAGGCAGCAACTCCCTCGAAATAACGGCAAAGATGAAACGGAAAATACGACTTGACGACCTTGGAATAACTTACTGCAAAGGAGAATTACAAAAGTTCCACAGTCACATGCTTATTCCAGTTTCAGTCAACATGAAAAAAATGCATGTTCAATACAAAAAGGGCATCTTAGAGATACATTTGCCGCGCAAACATCAACAGACAACATAGGAAAAGGACTGAAGCCTCAGGCATTTGAATATCGTCACAGATCAGACGGCTCTTCTTTGCATCATCGGCCTCATCAACGTGGTGGCTAGACAGGAAGATAAACGTTGACGGAAAATCTTTTATCGACAAAACGATGCTCAGTTGTAAGGATTGAAAAACAGGCGAAAATCGTTGACAGCCGAACGCGCAATCCACTTCGCCATATTTACACTTCTTCTGATCGGTTTAGGCAGTGTGAGCGCTTGGGCATGCTACACGTACTTGCTCCCGCAATTGATACTGGAAATAGCGGGCATTACACTGAGTTGGGGAACGATACTTTTGGTTCTCTACGTGGGCTTTGGAAGGCTGGGCTGGGACTGGTGGAGCCAAAGAAAAAGTGTACCGGACAAAAAAAGCTAGCTCAAGAACGGTCCATCAGTCTACTTTATTCTCATGATTTTGGTTCTGCCAAGAATCTTCCAGTACTCGACCTCGACGCCCTGAGTGAGCTTGGCTTTCAACTCTTCTTCCTGTGGGAAAGGAGCATCAAAGTACTCGTAGGTTTCCAAATCCATTATTTGGACCCCTGAAGGGTTGACAGCAAACACTTGGCCCATTCTTTTGTCGATCATCGGCACTTCCGCGCCAAGATCAACGGGTTTAACAAACTGACGCTTCTGACCGTCAAACACGCCGATCGCAACTATTCTAAACTTGGCAGAACCGTGCTTACCAGGCTTCGACTTCGTAATGTCAACGATATGACAAGGTTCACCATCAATAATCATGTAGCCCCCAACGCGCAGGCTTCCAACGTCAACCGGCTTGCTCATATCCTCACCAACAGCCCACGATCACTATCCTCAGCAATTTTGAACAACATCCATATATAGCTTAAGGTGGCGCTACTACGCTGAAGGTGAAAGCCTTGTTCAAAAGCGTCGGCCTGGTTGCACGGTTCGACAGAAAAAAAGCAGTCAGACTGGCAGAAGACCTAGCCAAGCACCTGAGAGCACGGGGCTTAGAGGTCTATGCAGAAGAGACGCTGGTCAAAAGAACAGGCATCGATGAAAAATCTGTTACACTGGAGCATATGAGGACTGACTTCGTGGTTGCGATAGGCGGAGACGGAACAATCCTTAGAACCTGCATTTCGATCGCCAAGCCAGAGCCTCCGATACTCGGCATAAACATGGGCGTAAGGGGTTTTCTGACAGAAGTGGAACCGAAAGAGGCTTTCACAGCCGTGGACAAGTGCTTAAGTGGGGAGTTTAGAATTGAAAAATGCATGAAACTCTCCGTTATGGCAGACGGATTGAAGCTTCCAGAAGCTTTGAACGAAGTTGTAATCTCAGCCGATGAACCAGCAAAACTACTTTATGCTCGAGTCTTCAGAGACGAAGAATCAATCATAGGCTGCCAGTCAGATGGATTGATGGTAGCCACACAAACCGGCTCCACAGGCTATTCGCTCTCTGCTGGAGGGCCCGTTTTGGACCCTGGAGTAGACGCCTTCGTCCTCACACCAATTTGTCCGCTGACGATTTTTCGGCCAATCGTTTTTCCCGCGAACTCAACACTCGCAATTGAAGTTAGCAAACCGAGAAGAATACAGGTACTGATAGATGGACACCATCGACAACTCGTAACGTCCAGAGTCCCACGCCTCACCGTCACACGGTCAAGATATGAGACATCTTTCATAAGATTCCGAGAGAATCTGTACCACCGATTAAGAAGTAGACTCTTTTTCAAGGGAATGAGGTGAAAGCCTTAAGCAACCCGACAGGCAGAAGAGTCATTGTCTTAGACACCTCTGCTCTCGTCGCTGGCCTTGACCCTTTCCTGATGGATGACGCCCAGTACACTGTTCCTGCAGTCAGAGACGAGATCGCAGAAAACTCGATTCTCGGGTTCAGGCTCAAGACCGCGGAAGAAAACGGCAAAGTGAAAGTTGAAAACCCAGACAAGACTTACTTGGAGAAAGCTAAAGACTCAGCGAGAGAAGTAGGTGATCTCTTCTTCCTGTCAGAAGCAGACTTGCAAGTCTTGGCACTGGCCCTCGAACTCAGATCACGCGGCTGGGACCCGTTGATTGCCACGGACGATTATTCAATACAGAACGTCGCGAAACAGGTCGAAATAGCGTTCGCCCCACTCGCGACCTTCGGCATTCGTCGCCGCTTGCATTGGTTGCGGTATTGCCCCGCTTGCCACAAGACATACCCTGCAGGCTACAAGTCCTCAAAATGTGAAGTGTGCGGAACAGAGCTGAAGAGAAAACCTCTTCGAACGAAGGATGCTGACCGTCAGAAATTCCAAAACTATAAAACAAACTCTACAGTTTTATGAGCTTGTCATCGATGAGGAAGAAACTATGAGTCTCGTTGAAGAAAAGACTGTCTACTTCGCAAAAGCAGGCGAGCAAAACACTGACACTCTTCTGGAAGTCGTGAAGAAATACGTGGAAAAGGAAGACATAAAAGACATCGTGGTTGCCTCAACAACCGGTCAAACGGGAGCAAAGGCAGCTGAGATGTTCAAAGGCCGCAATGTTGTCATCGTTACACATTATTTCGGTTTCAAAGAGCCTGGCAAGAGTGAGTTGCAAGATGAGTATGAGAGAAGAATCCTGGCAAACGGAGCAGCGATCTTCGCCGGCACTCACGCCTTGAGCAGCGCTGAAAGAGCTGTGCGCAAAGATTTCGGCACAATCCAGCCCTTGGAGCTGATGGCAAACGTGCTCCGCCGCATGGGTGAAGGAACAAAAGTCTGCGTCGAGATAAGTTTGATGGCCGCAGATGCTGGTTTGATTACAGCCGACGAGGATATTATCGCTATCGGCGGAACTGGTCGAGGCGCCGACACCGCACTTCGGATACACCCGGCAAACGCTGGAAAATTCTTCGATTTAAAGATAAGACAGGTAATAGCGAAACCGCACGACTTCTAAAGAAGCAGACTGTTCGAAGTCATCGCAGGCATATGCGCGGAGACTCAATCTGGCTTTTTCGTGAGAAACGATCAGACATCGCCGCTATCCCGCTTGCTGGAATAAAGTATATCATGATGCTCCTCATAGCCGCACTTCCTGAAGAGGTTTTTCGACGCAACATTCGAACCTTCAATCAAGACACAGAAGAGTCTCACATCGCGTTTTCTAAGGATTCTCTCGCTTTCATCGATTAGGGCCCTCGCTATGCCGCGGGTTCTAAAGGCTGGATGCACAGCTAAACGGTTTATCCAACCCTTTCTCAGGTCACAACTTATGACTACTGTCCCAACAAGACGCCCTTGCTCGAAGGCTCCCAAGAAAAAGTCCGGATTAGCTTTCATTTCCAACGCCATTGCTTGCTCGCTGTCACGGCCCCTTGGTTTATAAGGCAGTTGGGCAATAGACCAAAACTTCACGATTTCGTAGTAGTCGACTGCTGTTAGTCTTCGGATTTCCATTTGAACACGCGTGCAGACCTAGCTTTCCTTTTCAACTTCTTTTGTGACGTCCTCAATTATGTCCAGTGCCGTATCCACAAGATCTCTGGTTATGATCAGAGGCGGGGCAACTCTAATGGTTGAAGCCCCACAGGTAATGACGTTGATCCCTCGTTTCCATGAGCGGGTCATTATCTCGCTTACTTTTTGAGGTGCGGGCTTCTTGCTTTCCTTGTCTTCAACGATTTCCATGCCTATCATCAAACCCTTGCCCCTGACGTCTCCCACGATTTCACTCTTCTCTTTCAGTTCTGTGAGCCGCTTCATGATGTAAGCACCTTCCTTCGTCGCGTTCTCAAGAAGCTTTTCCTCCTTTATGACATCTATCACTGCGCTTGCCGCGACGCATGACAGTGGGTTGCCGCCAAACGTGCTTGCGTGAGAGCCTGGAACCCAATCCATGACTTTGGCTTTGGCTACAGTCGCTCCTAAAGGTAGTCCCGAAGCCAGCGCCTTTGAGGTGCAAAGAATGTCTGGCTCAACGCCCCAGTGTTCGATTGCAAACCATTTTCCAGTTCTGCCCATTCCTGATTGTACTTCGTCATCTATTAGCAGCAATCCATACTTGTCGGCAAGCTTCTTCAGTCGCTGGAAGTATTCTGGCGGTGGCACAACGTACCCACCTTCACCCTGTATGGGTTCAACCACGATTCCAGCAGTGTCCTCAGGGGGAACGTACTTCTGCAGAACTTGCTCATCAATAAAGTCTACGCACCAGTAGTGGCACTCAGGGAGTGCCAGCTTGAACGGGCATCTGTAGCAGTACCCGTAAGGAACATGAGTTACCCCAGGCATCAACGGGAAGAAATAGCGTTTCTGAGTCGGCTTGCTGGCTGTGAAGGACAGTGCTCCTACTGTACGACCATGGAAGGAGCCGGTGAACGCTATGAACAGCTGTTTGCGGCTATGCCACTTTGCAAGCTTGACAGCAGCTTCTATAGCTTCGGCTCCACTGTTACCAAAATAGACCTTCTTCTCGGGGCTTCCAGGTGTAACATGTGCCAGTTTGTCCGCGAGCTCAACGACCTCCCTGTAGAAGAAATCCGTGTTTGAGTAGTGCAGGAAGCGGTCGCACTGATTCTTTATGGCTGCAACCACTTTGGGATGGTTGTGGCCGACGTTCATGCACACCAAGCCAGAGTTGAAATCGATGTACTCGTTGCCATCGACATCCTTCACGATACAGCCTCTGCCTGACTCGACGACAAGAGGATAGAATCGACCGTAGGAAGGCGAAATGAGTGCTTCGTCTTTTCTAACTAGTTCCCTTGCTTTAGGGCCCGGTGGAGTAACAATAATCTTCGGATAACTGGCCATTTCCATCACCGATTGGAGCTAGACGATTAGAAAGCACGGTTTTATATAAGTATCTGTAAATCTTCTTCAAAAAATCACGTAAAAAAGGAGGCTGGCTATTAGCGCAGTGTTTACTCACACCACGGGTCGGCTCATGCTTTTGCATAGAGAGCGAGTTCAGACGCGCTACCGGATGCCAGCTTGCGGTATTGCTCCCAGTCCTCGTCAATCCATTTGCGGACCTTTTCAATGTCCTCTTCCGACATGTTGCGGAATCGACCCTGCGACGTAAAATACTCCTTGACGGGCTTGCGCTTGGCCTTGTCAACTAATCGGTCGCTGGGAGAGTTGAGCTTGAACTTTCCATCCTCAATCTCGTAAAGAACCCACAAACCAGTCAGCACTGCCAGCCGACCCATCTCTATCGTCTTACTGGTGTCGTATCGCCACCCAGTCGGACAAGGTGCTAGGAGGTGGATGTACTTTGTCCCCTTGATCTCCTTGGCTTTTCTAAGCTTGTTCACAAAGTCCAATGGGTAGGAGGTACAAGCAGTCGCGACGTAGGGTATTCTGTGGGCAGCCATTATGAGCGGCATGTCCTTCTTGCGCTCTCTCTTTCCAGAGGGCGTGGTGGTGGTCCAAGCCCCGTAGGGTGTAGCTCCACTCCGCTGCATTCCAGTGTTGCCGTAGGCTTCGTTGTCATAGCATACGTAGATGAAGTTAGTTCCTCTTTCAGCCGCTCCTGACAGGGCTTGAATGCCAATGTCAACAGTTCCGCCGTCTCCAGCCCAGCCCACAACAGTGATATCTTCGAGGTTTCTCTTCTTCAATGCCGCAACGATTCCCGATGCTGCCGCACCTGTAGACTCAAACAATACGTTTTCAAGAGGAACAGCAGAAGAAGTATAAGGATAGGGTCCCTGAATCACTGTTGTACAACACGCTGGGACAGCCATTATAACCTTGTTGCCTAACGCTTTAAAGAGTAAGCGCAGTGAGACAGCTGGACCGCAGCCAGCACAGGCAGCATGACCTTTCAGCAGGTACTCTTCCTTTGGAAGATCTTTTATCGTCACCATCCTTCTTCACTCCTTCAAGTCGACCCATTCGGTCATTCTTTCAACCTTGCCAGCGTGCATCCATTTCAGTGATTTCCGAGCCATTCTTTCAATGGTCTCGGCGGTCACGTCTCTGCCTCCCAAACCAGCGATGAAACCGGCCACCATGGGCCCATCTTTATCGTCAAACAGGGCTGCTTTGGTTTCTGATGCCAGAAAACCCTCCATTCCAAAGGATATGTGGCGGTCAATCGTTGAGATCATTTGGACGTTTCCGGCCAGCTTAGCGATCTCTTCCACTGGGTATGGACGATAGACACGGACTCTTGCCGACCCAACTTTCTGTCCTTCCTGACGCAGTCTGTCAACAGCCAGTTTGGCGTCACTTGCCATTGTTCCCATCGTCAGCATTATCAGGTCCGCATCCTCACACTTGTACTTCTCAATGAGACCGCCGTATTCCCTGCCAAAATGCTTAGCATACTCTCTGTCAATCTGTGGGATCAATCGCTTGGCATTCTCCATGGCTTCTTGAATCATGTAACGAAACTCCATGTACCATTCGGGCGAAACCAGATTGGCGTGAGAGTACGGGCGATTGACATCCAGGGTCCAGCCAGACTTGTACTCTGGCAGGAACTCATCGACCTTGTCTTGGTCTGGAATACTGACAGGCGCGTAAGTGTGGGACAGAATGAAACCTTCGAGACAGACCATCGCTGGCAGAAAGACCTTTTCATCCTCGCACAGCTTGTAGGCCTGAATTATAGTGTCAAAAACTTCCTGATTGTCAGCGCAGTAGAACTGAATCCAACCCGTGTCTCGCTGGGAAAGAGAATCGCTGAGGTCGGGCCATATGCTCCAGGGAGCCCCCATGGCGCGATTTACAACGACCATCACAACTGGCAAGCGCGAGCCCGAAGCCCAGTGCAAAGCCTCATGCATAAGCGCCAGACCATGAGCGGACGTAGCCGTGAAAGTTCTAACCCCAGTCGCAGCAGCAGACATGCAAGCCACCATAGCGCTGTGCTCAGATTCCACGCGAATGTACTCCGCGTCCATCTGTCCCGTTTCCACAAAGTCAGCTATCTTCTCAACAACGGTTGTCTGAGGAGTAATGGGGTAGGCTGCAACAACCTTAACCCTCGCGGCTTTCGCAGCGTAACCCGCTATGTGGTTTGCCGTATCAATTATCATCTGCGCCATTACTCTTCCTCCCGCTTCATCGTTATTGCCTTGGTCGGACACTCGTTTGCACATATTCCGCAGCCCTTGCAGTAGTCATAGTCTATTTCCGGAGAATCGTCCTCTCGCCGAGTAATAGCTGCGTCCGGGCAGTAGATCCAGCAAAGAGTGCAACGCGTACACTTGCTGTAGTCGACTTCCGGACAGAACGTTCTCCATGATCCTGTTTTTCCCATGCTCCCGACCGTTGGCGACGACAGAGGTGTGAGAGGCCATTCTTTACGACTCTTTGTAGTCGCATTCATTATCCTTCACCGTCCCACCATTTTGTCACACGCTCATAAGCCAGTTCTGTCGCTTTCGAATTCTTCTCGCCAGCAGCACCTGCCCAAGTTTGTTTGACGACCTTGAACACGCTCTCCAGTTTTACCTCGTCTGTTGCTCTGGCAAACGCGCCCAAGATCGACGTGTTAACAACAGGCAAACCTGCAACAAGCAGGTTGAGTTCAAGAGCTATTCCAGTCGCATCAACCGTGGCGACTCGCCAGCCTCCCAAGCCAATTTCTTCAGGCTTTCTCTTCGTATTAATGACGACAATCCCGTTCTTTTTCAGTCCTTCAGCTACATCCACAACCTTGTAGATGTAAGGGTCAAGCACTATGACATAATCAGGATTGTAAACTTGACTGTGCACAAGTATCGGATCACTGCTCACCCTGACAAACGCTTTAACCGGAGCACCTCGGCGTTCTGCTCCAAAATATGGAAAGGCTTGGACCCATTTACCCTCGATAAAAGCAGCGTGAGCGAGAACTTCTGCCGCAGTGACGCTCCCTTGGCCACCGCGACCATGGATCCTGATTTCCTTTAGCACCGGTTCCGCCTTCTACCGAGAAGTTAACCATGGAAAACTTCAACCTTATTAGTGTTAGCTCAAACAAACCACAAAAACAACATCAACAGCAAGCCAGCAGTTACAAAGATTGGGGCAATGACTTTCTTTGCTGTTTGAACAGTTTTGTCTATCAATAAACATAAAGTCTCAAGTTGCTTCGCTCCGAGAACCGTGATGTCAGCAACTTTTATGCCGCTACAGGAGGCTCTTACAGGCTCCAAATCAGAGGTTGCAGTGCGCGCTGCCTCTTTAACATAGCCAACTAGCTTCTCCCTATCCATTACCTCTCCGACTGGGTGGTAACCATGTCCTCCCAATATCAACGCGCTGACTGAATGAGTGTCCGTTGTGAAGACTTCGCCCTCGTCAACCCCCATTGACTTCAGAGCTGAAAGAATGTCTTCGCGCAACCCGGAAACCATGTTGTTGCCGTCGATAACAACATAGGCTGCTTTCTGCTCCCCACACTTGACAACGACGGCAGTGATACCGCCAGGTCCCATGCCATCTTCGAGGGTGAACTCTTTGGGCGCAACGGTCGCGGCTCCGACTTCAAACGGCAACTGCTTGAGCGAAACCACTTTCTCTAGACACTTAGTTGCAACATCCTTCAAAGACTCAAGAGAGTCCTGCATCTCTGCAGTTCCGTCAATACTGTTGTGTGCGTTAACTACCGCGCAGAAGCTTAGGCCTCTTCTCTCAGCTTCATCTCGGACGAACAAACCTATTTCTTTCGGTAGATCCTCAATCGTCTTAGGTGCCATGGTGAACGAAATTATGGCCGATTTGCCGAAAACTTGGCAGCATGCAGTAGCCAAACCATTTGTGACTTTTACGAAAGGAGACGCTCTCGCTTCAGAAACTTCTAGACTTCGTGCAGACGCAACGGCTTGTTCAATGACCTTCTCATTCTGCCTCTGAGAAGCCAAATCAAACTCATGGCCAAGCAAACCATGGGGAACGCAGGCAACGCAGCCTAACTGCTTTTCTAAAGAGGTCTTTAGTAATGAAGGCAAAAGACTACTTCCGATATTCTTAAAGGGCCCTGGGTGAATAGAAGGAACGACAATAACCGCCTTAGGCTTCGCAGAGGCGAACTTCAGAAGGCAAGCTTCAACATCTCTCTTTTCACCTAACTCCTCAAGGAGGTGCTCAAACGGTGCGTTCAGGCCTAAAACCCAGTTGAGCATGAACGCCCTGAAAAGTGACAGCGATCGCATCCCCAGCGCCCGCTTGCCTACATTGTCTAAAAAGTGGAGAAAAGTGAAAGTCGAAACAAGAGCCACAACCACGGAAAAAAGAAGGAATGCAGGCACACGTAGCGTGATCGAATTTCCGATTCCAGTCCAGAACGCCAAGAAAGGAACCATGCATAAAAATGGTTGGAGAAAAGAAGCAGCAAGAAATCTTGCATAACTCATCGCTGATGTTGAAGAGAACACAATCAAACGCAACATTATGGCTGCCGAGAAGCCCATGAGACAAAACCTGATCCACCATCCTTCCAAACCGAGTAAAACAGTCAAACCAGCGCCCAAAAAGATGAAAAGGAGCCAAATCGCCCAGCAAAAGAAAGAGAGGGCCATCGTGCGTCTCAAGTTATAGATCGTGCCTCGCTTCAGGATCAGCGTGCTTGCCGCATAGTCGGCGGCTAGACTTGCAGAGAAGACTCCGATGCCCAATAGAAAGCCGTAAGTTAGCCCTTTCAAAGAGGGAAAGAGGGCTACTGTGGACAGTAAGCCCCCGCCCACGCAAGAAAGCGCCGACAGCAGGAAGACCTCTCGGTCGGATGGAAGACTGAACAATGACGAATAGCGCTTCACCGCCCTATCCATAGACTGCTTCAGTGAATCTTCGGTGAGCATCAGATTCCTCGAGAGTGACTTTGCTAAAGAGAAGTGCACACATATTAAATTGTCGTGACCCCAAGCACGGAAGACCCCGATCAATTGAAGCATTATTTAGACAATTTCTATATGCGCGAAACTCAAGCTCTGACATGAAACCGCCTATGTTGACTCCACAGGTTTCATCCGAAGAAACATGGCACCATCAGCACAGTATATATTCAGGAACGGCAACTATTTTATCTGTAAAGTAGAATTACAAGGTTTTGCGAATCCCATGCCAGAACAGAACATCCCACCAACGATATTTCACATGCTTGAGAAAAACGTGGGAAACAAAATACGCGTGATCTTGGACCCTGCCTACGGTTTTGAAGGAACTCTTGCGGCTGTAACACGAGAACCGGCGGGCATATGGCTATCAGAAAGTGAAGCCATCATACTGCGCGCAACGATCGCACAGCCAATACCGCAGGTTGCAAGCCGAGAGGAAAGAAGCGAGATATTTGTGCACTTGAACTCCGTGCAGCGAATAGAAGTTTTACATGCTCCTTCTCGTCGTTAGAGTTGCAGTCTAAGTGAAGAATATGTGCGCCAGGGCGCACACGACTATCAGCGCCACTGAGAATGCCACAAGCACTTCAGGCCGAACCTTAACGCCCTCAGTTTCCTCCTCAAAGAACCTCAGCAGCCCCGCACTTGCAGCCGGCATTGGTGACCTGCTTTCTTTCTTTTTCTTACTACTCAATCTGAAACCCTCAGCAGGATGCTGAGTAACCTAGCATTCTCTACATTATTAACGTTACGCCGGCTCAAAGAGTTTTTATTTTTGAACAAGTGATATGGTGATACAAAAAGGCGATCTCAATGTCCAATCCAAGAGACGAATATGACCATGTGTTTGACCTCCTTCAAAAGCATCACAAATGGTTTCAGGAGAGTATCCCCCTCATAGCAAGTGAAAACGTGCCAAGTCCAGCCGTCCGTGAGGCAATAATAACAGACTTCGGGAACAGGTATGCAGAAGGGTGGCCAGGAGAAAGAGTCTACGCCGGTTGCCGCTTCATCGACGAAGTAGAGTTCAAATGTATTGAACTCATGAAACGACTTTTCAAGGCAGAATTTGTGGACGTTAGACCCATTTCAGGCGTCGTCGCAAACCTAGCGGTCTACACGGCTTTCACTGAGCCCGGAGACACTCTGATGGCACTGTCGATCCCCAGCGGAGGTCACATCACGTCGGGTAAGAAGGAACTTGGAGGCACGGCAGGGGCAGTCAAGGGGTTGAACGTTGAATACCTGCCCTTGGATTACAAAGAATTGAACATAGATGTGGACAAAGCGAAAATTAAGATTAAGGAACTTGCTGCGAAGGGCAAGCCTCCGAAGTTTGTCATGTTTGGCGCGAGCGTATTCCCGTTTCCCCATCCTGTCAAGGAGCTGGCGGAGACCATTCGTTCGGTCGGGGCGACGGTGGGGTATGATGCAGCGCATGTAGCAGGATTGATTGCCGGAGGGCAATTCCAAGACCCGCTTAAGGAGGGGGCAGACGTTGTCAGTCTGAGCACGCACAAAACGTTCTTTGGACCGCAACATGGTGGAATTCTCTCTTGGAATAAGTATGCCGAAAGAATAAAGAAGGCCACTTTTCCGGGAATGGTGAGCAACCACCACTTACACGAAGTTGCTGGACTTACGGTTGCATGCGCAGAGATGCTTCAATTTGGAGAAGAATATGCAAGCCAGATAGTGAAGAATGCCAAAGCTCTCGCCCAAGCGCTTCACGAGAGGGGCCTCAACGTCCTAGCTGAGCACAAGGGATTCACGCAGTCACACGTCATTCTGATCGACATAACGAAGCACGGTGACGGTGGCACGATCGAGCAGACGTTGGAAAGAGCGAACATAATCATAAACAGAAACCTACTCCCATGGGACATTAAGGAGGGGAGGCATTTCATGCATCCCGGCGGCATAAGAATGGGAGCTTCTGAAGTCACTAGACTCGGATTGAAAGAACCTGAAATGGCGGAGATAGCAGAATTCGTCAAGCGCGTCATAATAGACAAGGAACCACCGGAAAAGGTACGAGCGGACGTCGCAGAGTTCAGAAGAGACTATCAGAAAGTACATTTCTGCTTCGAAAACATGACAGAAGCCTACAAGTACATAAAAATCCGCTGACCTTCTTGGCTTTTGGCTAAAAGTAGCGCGCTAGCGTGTTCCTGAATTCTTTTGGGAAGCAGCTTGTGCTACCCATTTTGCTCTTCAACCATATTTGGATCATATAGCATACCCGGGGGGGAGGGTGTGAGCACGCAAACACCCACTCGAACCGTGACAGTAACCATCGACCATCGGAAAACGCCATGCCTACCTCTTCAACCGAATTTAGGAACAAGCATGCGCGCTACAGGCACTGGAACCAGCACGCACTCCAAAGCTTATCTTGTACACTGCGGACTCTTGCCTTAAATAGAAGGGGTGAAACGCAAGGTGCATATCCGCGAGTTTCAAGAGATGATGCGACGCGTGTATTTTCACAGAGACTGTGAACGCGGCATGGCCGGAACATATGAGTGGTTCACTGATGAGGTTAGAGAGTTGGGTGAAGCATTAGACGTGAATGAAAAGGAAGGATTGGAAGGTGAGTTTGCAGACGTCGTTGCGTGGTTAGCCTCTCTCGCTAACATAACAGGCATAGACCTAGAGAAAGCAACTCTCAGGAAATATGGCAACAAGTGTCCAAAATGTGGACATTCGCCCTGCGAGTGCACTTTTTAGCCTGAGGTTTCCAGCCGCTTCTGCCCCAATCCGGTCAAACCCCAAACGTACGGCCTGCCGCCCTTCCTTTCCACGATGCCCTCTGCCGCCAGTAGCTTTAAATGGTGCATAGCCACTCCGTAGCGCAACCCAGATTCCTTCGCAACCTCCTTGGCATCGCCTGACAGTTTCTCCAAGACATTCAGTATTTTTGTTCTGGCCCTCAGGCCTAGCTTCATGTTCTTTATGCTTGCTAGGTAGGCGTTAGGATGATAGGTCTCCTTGAGCATGCTCCTTCAGAGTATCCTTCTTTCTCTGAACAGAAAAGGCTTTTTCAAGCGAAGTCTGTTAGACTGATCTGCTTGGGCTTCCCCCTATCAAACAGCGCACTGATCTCCTCTTTCACAAGCGAAATCCTCTGTGAATAGTACTTAGGCAAGTCATACTTGTCAATCAGATGCTGCGCTGCTTCTAAGTACTTTTCAATGCCGCCGCGATAGACGGTCAACGTTAATTCTCCACCGCACGATGGACATTTGCCCCGAAGGGGCAGACGCCTGAAGCGTTTACTACATAACTTGCACCTGAAACCCTGTGTTGAAAAAGCCCGCAGGTTCCCCGCGATGTCTCGCATGAAATGCTTCGTCAAGACCTTCAGGGCCACTTTGTCTGCATCTACAGCCACAATCTTCTCGGCCAATTTAAGTTGGCCTTCCAGCTTATCTGTCATCGCTTTGAGACTTTTGTAAGAACTTTCAGGGTTGCCCATGTTAACGTTGGACACGGGTGTCGTAAAGTTGAAGCCCTCAAACTGCGCCTCAGTGCCAAGACGGTAACCCACGAGGTCTATCATTGAACAGACTTGTCTAGCTTCCACCTTTTCCCATGTTTTCTCAAAAAACTCAAGCGGATAGGAATCGGCAACGTCAAAGTCGTAGGCCTGCCTCTGCACCTCATTCGTGTTCACAACTGGAATCAGCAGGAGCGGAGCATCCATTATCCCGCCGATCTGTGCAGGCAGGTACCCGCGTGAGAAGTTGAGCAGCGTGTCGAGGGCAAGCATCAGAGTGTCTTCATCGCCGTCACAGTCTCTCCTCTTCGCCGAGTGCCAGATGGGGTGTGCATAGCAGAGGTTCAGGTTCGTGAAGCCTACGATGCGTCCCAGAATTCCTACGCAGGTGTGCGGAGCCAGGCCAATGATGAGGTGCCCAACTAGGTCTTCGGTTCGTCGGACATAGTAGTATGGTGGAAGTCCATAAACCTTGGATAGAAGTTCGTCCAGAAAACTTGCGACACTCACGAAGTATTCTGCAGCTTTCACAGGAATAACGACGTCCTGAAGCTTAAGTTCGCACACTTGACTTGCATCCATCAATGGCGCGCCTTTTACGTCACACGTGTAACCAAGCTCCCTAAGTGTCTGAACCGAAACCTCAAGTTCAGAAGGCTTGAAGTGTGTCAAAGGGGCATTGGTAGTGTCAAACCGTATCGTTCCATCCTTGTAGACTGAAAGATCATGCCTTGACCGCAGAACGCCTTTTTCGAGTATTTCAGGCGTCTTGGTTTGATTTGTCAGCCCCTTCACTCCCTTCAAGATCCGTGGCATCGAAACGGACAAGTCACAGCATGCGCTCTCAAGCGTCTCTCTGAAATTGACGACCTGCTTCTGGAATCTTATCGCAGCGGCCTTACAAGTGGGGCATTCATCTTGTTTCAAGCTTCTTCCACATCGTGGACAACTCTTCTCAGGAGCCGTTTCCGAACCGCATGCGGGGCATTTGACGCGAGAAGTGAAGGTCCCACATCCTGGGCACTTTCGTTTGATGATTTCCACAAAGGTCGGCCCATGCTTTGCTGCTTCAACGAGGTCTCTCTGCGAACCTCCTGCTAGACCGACCGGGAAAAGAACGTGCACAAGCGGCTTCATCTCGCGCCTTTTTGCCTTTTCAGGCCTGCCCATTCTTGCGCCTACAAACGTGGGAGCCTTATCCTTGACCGGCACACTCGACAGAGAATTGACGGCTTCCAGAACGGTTTTCGCAGATGAAAAACCCAGGCCGCACGGAGCCCCGTAGCCTAAGCAAAAAGCGAAGGCACCAGCGTCTTCTCCCTCAATGATTATCTTGTCGTTTAAGACCTTATGAGGAAGGCATATCATTTCCAAGGCACACTTAACCTCTGAATCCATTTCGCCAACAATCTTTCGAACGGCAGCACCTTCAGTTTGTACTTGAGACCCGAGAAGCCATGTTCTCACGTGTACAAGCTGTTCGACTGAGGAAAGGCTTGACCAGAAGAACGTGAAAGCTGGGTGTAACGGAACACGCATTTCTGTTGACAGCGCAACAGCTTCAGAGAGGCTGGGCTTACTGACGAAAAAGTTTGTTAAGAGACTCTTCAGTCTTTCGGGTTGAATACCCACAGTTTCAGAGGCCCTTTCAAGGTTGCCATCAAACTTTTCTGCAACTTTCTTTCGCAGATCTTCAGCCCACCACTCTTCGACGTAGCCCGAAGGCGTTAGAAACCTGCTGTTGTAGAGGAAGTCCCCAAAACTGACGAGAATGTCTCCGAGGAAGAGTATCTTCTCAATTCGGTCTTTTGCCTCGTTGAACTCGTCCACTGAGACTCGGATAACCGACCCGTCGTTCAGCCGCACTACTGGGCCCTCAATGGCGTCGACTGGGACCACGATGCCGCCTTTTCCAGGGAGCTCCATCCGGAGTTGTGTTCCACCTGCGAGGAAACCGTCTAATACGAGCATGGTTGCTGGATGGATGCCCACGGCTGCTAGGCCTGTGTTTCTTGCTCTGCCGTATCTTAGGCGGAAACCTCCTCGTCTTGACGGGAAAGAGAACACGGGACGTCCCGCAATGACGTCGTCCATGAACCCGGAGGATTTTTTCTCGGATTTTCTGTGGAGGTCGCTGAGCCAGTCCCATCCTTGAAACCCTAGTTTTTCGATGATTGTAAGAACCTTCTGGGCTCGTCCGACGATGCCGTCGTTTACAACTCTGAGCGCTCCGCCCCTGACGCGGTTGGTCTCTACCCGTGGGAGGTTACGGAACGTGGACACCTCAATCGGGTCAGACTCCGTGCCAGTCACCTCAACTGGCAACCACTCAAGGGCCTTTCGCAACTCTTCATCAGGAATGTGATACTGGAAGCGCATTCCTGAGGAGCGTTCGTAGGTTCTGAGTTCTTCAATGAAACGTGACGTTTCTTCCTCCGTGGGCTTGTAGCGGTCAAGTCCGAGGAGGCGCCGTACGAAGTCACCTACAACCAGCGTTAACGCTTGGTCTGTTCCGCCTGCGGACCTTATAGGACCTGCAAAGTATATAGCAAGGTAACGTGTCCGGTCGCTATTTGCTTTGATCTTCACATGCGCTACTCCCTGTATTGGCGCAGCCGTCAAACCTTCCGTGAAAATCGCCAGCGCTGTTCGAATCGCCTGTTCTGCAGCGGCTTCTGGTTCCATGTGTCCGAACTTGCCGTAGACTATCTCTTCGGTCACCTTGAACGCCAGCTCTTCCCTCGAAAGCCTAGAGCTCAGCTCCCTTATGCTGTCAGCAACTCCCTTCGGGCCCACGAGCCCCTCGACGAGGTCGGCCAGGTCCTTAGCGATCCTGCACTCAGGTTTAAGCGAAGGGTCAAGCCCCTTCTCCCTAGCCTTCTTGCTCAATTCGCACAGTTGGGTCAGTCCACTTTCAAGAGCCTCAGCGTATTGCCGGTAAGCTGCGCTCATCTTTTCGCCCAAGTCTCCCACTCGCAAAACCTTTGTGCATGAAACAGGCTTATTTCTGTTCTCTGACAGGAACAAGTCAAAAACTCAAATCACTGAACCTTTCCACTCCGTGCGAATTCTACACAAACAAACTGCTGGTTCCCTCACTCCTAGCGCGCGGCTGGTTGCTCTTTGGTCGCTTCTCTCGCAGGCTTACCTCTCTTCTCAGCGCAGTCTCTGCAGCTTGGACGTTGTAGGTAGCGTGCGTCTCAAACTCTCATGTTGAAAGTGGTGTCCCGACCAGTAACAAGGCTCTGCAAGTGTCCGACTAAAAGTCGCTAACGGTACCTGCTGCAGAAAAACCCTAGGGGGGAGGGGGATAGGCGTCTTAGACGAGTGAAAACACGAAACAGGGAAGGTTAAGCCGAGGCTACACTAATGGGCCATCCAAGCGCATTCATGTTTGATGCGTTGCGGTTTGAAATGGTTAAACAGCGAGGACGCCTTCGCTTCTGGAAAGTTTTCAGGGCGTTGGAGCAGGTTTAAGAGCCGTCACCAGCCTTTCACGTCCTGCCGCGTCTTATGCCTTCGATGATTTCCGAAACCTTGTGCTTGATGCCTGTTTCCTCAACGAGGTTGCCTGTGACGATGATGTCTGCGCCCGCAGACGCCGCGGTTAACGCTTGCTCTCGGGATCTTATGCCACCCCCAACGACCAGGGGCACATCAACGTAATGCTTGACAGCGCGGATCATCTCAGAAGGAACTGGGTTCTTGGCACCCGACCCACCTTCCAAGTAGATGAAGCGCATGCCCAGGTACTGGCCTGCTAAGGCGTGGGCCGCCGCTAGCTCAGGCTTGTCGTACGGGATCGGAATAGCCCTACCCACAACGGCCGCTGTGCCGCCCTCACCAACGATTACGTAGCCAAGCGGGAGAGGTTCCAAACCGTACCTTTTTACAAGAGGAGCCCCCAAGATCTGAGCCCCCATCAGAAAGTACGGGTCCACCGAGTTCAGAAGCGACATAAACCATATCGCATCTGCGTAACGGCTAATACCAGTAACATTGTTGGGGAAAAGGATTATCGGAATCTTCACAGCACGCTTGACCATCTTCACAACATCATCCAGATGAGCCGCAGACACGAACGTCGACCCACCGATCATAATGGCCGAGGTCTCGCATGCTCTCGCTTTACTCGCGATCTTCGAAGCCTGGGGCGGAGTCACCCTTTCAGGGTCTATAAGTGTTATATGAATGGAACCCTCGGCCTCGATCTTTTCAAGAAGATACTTCTCAACATTACCTTCCATACAGACCGACCTGATCAGGCACCCTTGATCACAGCAGAGGGCCTTCGAGACTGGCCATACGTCTTATCGGTGAACATGCAGTAAACGTCAACCTCAGCCTGAGCAGGCTTAACCGGGAACCGCTCCCTGAGACCACAGCTTCCGCATCCAACGACTGCGCATCCTTCCTCACGAAGAATCTCAACCCTCACCGTTTCCTTCCCACACCTGGGACAAGGGAACAGTCTTGGAAGATGTTTCCTAGGGATGCGTACAACCTTTTTCCTTCTTCTACCCATATCCGGGTCCTTCTCCGCTGGAAACGTCAGACACCCATATTTATGTTTGTCCTTAAATAGTTGCCTACAACCATACACCCATGGGGGTGCACCCCTTTGAAGTTGACGCCTACAGTTCTTGATCTAAACCTGCCAGAAACGGAGAACAGGATCCAACGGTTCATCAAGGACTATGTGGAGAACACGGGGGCGAAGGGCATAGTCTTGGGAGTATCCGGTGGAATAGACAGCTGCACCGTAGCTGCGGTATCGGCTAGAGCCATAGGCGGAGACAAGGTCCTAGGACTCATGCTACCCGAAAAAGAAACGCGAAGCGCCCAAGACATCGCACATGCGAAACTCGTTGCCAAGAAATTCCATTTCAAAACAGAAACAATCGACATCACAGCTCCGCTAGAGGCGTTGTACAGTTCAATGAGGATATACGACCCTTCAGACAAACTGAGCAAGGGCAACATAAAGGCGCGGACACGCATGATCTACGCATACTACTACGCGAACAGGCTGAGCATGCTCGTCTGCGGAAGCTCAGACAAGTCAGAAACCATGATGGGCTACTTCACGAAATGGGGAGATGTTGCGGCGGACATATCGCCGATAATGGATTTGTACAAGACCCAAGTTCGAAAAGTAGCCCAGCACATGGGCATTCCAAGAGAAGTCGTCGAAAAACCCTCTTCCCCTGCCCTCTGGCCAAACCAGCTGGCCGAGGACGAACTGGGCATGAGGTATGAACAGCTTGACCTTATCCTATACGGACTGGAACATTTCCTGAAGCCAGAGGAAATAGCCGATAAGCTGCAGATTGAAAAAAGCATAGTCATCAGAATAGAGCGCAGGTGGCTTTCAACAGAACACAAGAGGCGCATGTTACTGACAGCAAAGCTTGAATATCGAACGATAGGTACTGACTTCAGACTTCCACGCGGCCCCTGTTAGAATGAACGGAGGAGGATAGTTCATGAAGGAGAGATTTATGGTCGCTCTAGCGCAGATTAGCTGCAAACCGGGAGACAAGGAACAGAACCTGAAGAAGATTGAAGGCGCCGTGGCTAGAGCCGAGGAGAAAGGAGCAGCCCTGTTGATATTGCCAGAACTCTCGCTCACGGGCTACGTTGTGAGAGACCAGATCTACGAATTGGCTGAAGAGATCCCCGGCCCATCGACGAGAATCATAGAAAGAATTGCTAGGGATGCAGGTATACACGTCGTTTTTGGTATGCCTGAAAAGAGCAAGAAGACGCAGGCTACCCTTCACAACACCGCAGTGCTTGTGGGTCCCAAGGGCTTCATCGGCAAGTACCGCAAGATGTACCTCCCAACTCACAGCGTCTTTGAGGAAAAAAGATATTTCCGCCCAGGCCACGAAGCCCCGGTCTTCGACACCGACCTTGGAAAGATTGGTTTGCTCATATGCTACGACATCTACTTCCCAGAAGTGACTCGACTCGCACGACTCGAAGGAGCCCAATTGACTGTGTGCATTTCTGCTTCACCAGCGGTCCGCCGATCATTCTTTGAAATACTCACGGCTGCACGCGCAGTCGAAAACACGACCTTTCTGGCCTTTGTAAACCTGGTCGGAGTCGAGGACGGCTTGCAGTTTTGGGGCGGCAGCAGGCTCGTAGGTCCTGACGGGAGAGTTCTTGCTCAGGCAAAGTATGATGAAGAAGATTTTGTGATGTGTGAGGTGGACTACGCTGATATAAGACCCCTTGAAACCTTTGTTCCTACGTTGAAAGATTTACGTCCAGAGTTGTTTGACAAATTAAGGAAGCGCGCAGAAGAATTGTAGGTCTAGGAAACAAGTTAACCGCCAAGATCCGTTTACGCATTCCTGGAAAGTCGCCAAACAACCAATCAGATATTGTTACAAACTATCATCTCGTACACCTGATCAGAAATCACAATCATGTCACGCTCAACTGCCACGCTCCCTAAGGGAATAGCGTCATTGACAGAAAGAACTGCAGCAGCCGGGTTGTTTGGAAATTGAAGATCATCACACGTGACTCATGTGTGACGGGCGGCGTCACACCACGAACCATTGGTTGAAGCCATTATTTTCTAACAAAGGAATGCTTGACTAAAATCTTCACGGCGAAGGGTACTGGGTGCATACACAACGAACCTAACGTTGGGAAGCAGCATCATACTACCCGGCTCCGCAAAGACCGTCAAATCAGCGAAGATACTTCTGTCCCATCAACTGTCACCAGCACGTCACAGTTTCGGCCACGCTTAGGCACATAACCCCGATAGGCTCTCTCCACCATAACCTCCTACAACTCCATAGCCTTCTCCTGCTGCTCACCACCCAGCCCCAAGATCCCTCTAGAGAGCACAAATCGGGTCCGCGTACGCCCAAGTTAATGCATCTTGGCGTTTTTTTGGGCCAAAGCAAAAAAGCGGCACAGTGCACAAAGCGTTATTAGTTTAAGCCTGTTGGGAGAGTCAAAGCTGGAAACCGTTTGCTCCTTCTAACCATTCCTTGATTTTACCAGCATAGAGTTCTTGCGCCTCCAGACTCAAAGCGCGGTTCTTCGGAATTCGATACTTTTAAGAGCCGGACCCGTATACAAAACCGTATTCATTGGCATCATCTCAGGAGCGACGAGACTTGAAGCTAAGAGATAGCGTTCATTCATTGCTGGAAAGCTCAATCAACGACCCAATTGCCAAAATAATGGCTGACAACAGCCATTTAACAAAAACCCAGCTCGAAACGCTCCTCATCGACATATTATCCGATAATATCGCAGGCAAATCGTTGAAATACGACGAAAAGGCCCGATTGAGACTAACTAAGGCCAAAATCAGTCGCGGAGCGTTCAACCGGACCCTAAGGCAGGCCAAAGAAAATGTCACAAAATCCATCTGCACAGTCATACTCCTAGGGTACTTGGGAGTCTTTGAGAGCACAACTCTTGACCCATACATTGAGATCGCAAACCAACTGCACACGTATCTGGATGCATATAAGAACGCGCTCAGCGAAGACACAAGTATCAGTGAACGTTTAAAAATCATAGGTTTACTCCGCGAAGAACTCGAAACAAGCCTACAACAACTTTCCAACCGTTCGACAAGGCGGGTGTGACGTCACAAATCACGTAAGAGAATACGGCACTCAGATCCTGTAACCGTAAGATTTTCGCAGGAGACAGAAGAGTGCCGCAAATCTGGAGAAGAACCCAGAACGGCCCTCTTTCTAAGCGGGCGTTCGCAAGCAGCCAAAAAGCTCTATTTAACTTGAATGTGTGACGTGTGACGTCATGCCTATTCGTCGCCATGGTACGCACCATAAATCTTAAATGCTGTATGGACGAGATGTGATGCGTGATGCAACATGCTCGAGTCACGTATAATCACGTTTGAATCACAGGCGAGTCTCTATTGGATGATCTAATCATTATCCTCGTAAGTTGTCTGCTCGCAACGACCGTAGTTTCGGCGTTGGAATATTATAGGAAGCTGCGTCAGGCCAAAAGGGCATATGAAGAAGCGAGAGGAGTGGTCGAGGACATTATTTTGAGCTTCAATAGGCAGTTCAGGCGTGAAGGCGAGAAGCTGGAGACACTTGCTTACAAGGTTGAGGCTGTTGGTTCGAAGGGCGACAGAATGTTCGGCATGTTGGGAGATATGGAAAAAAAAGTGGGCGTCGCGGAGGCAAAGGTCAGTGCCGACTCTGAAGGCAGAGAGAAGGTGACAGCTCAACTAGATGAAGTTGAGAATAAGATCCGTGACATCATTGCATCACAAGAAGCAGCCGCAGCAAAGATTGTAAACCTGGAACAGCAGGCTAGGCAATTTTCAGCCGTTCCTGAAGCCAGCCTCGAAGCTGTAATACCAATAAGGAGAGAAAAGGCGTTGGCACAGCTGACCGGAAGAGAGGTTTCTGTGTTGGAGATCCTAGCATCGGAGGGGCCAAAGACTCCGCCACAGATACAGGAGAAAGTCAGACTTAGTAGGGAACACACGTCAAGGTTGATGAAGAAGCTCTATGAAGAAGGCTACTTGGAGAGGGAGACCAGTAAGATCCCGTTCAAGTACAGCGCCAAGAAGGAGATGGAGAAACTTCTGAGGAAACCAGAGGATCAAGCTGCCTAGTTTGCCTGTCCGAATGAAAACTCGCGGTCGCGAGAGCGTTCACTGTTTCATTGCAATGTCCGTTGCTTTCGCGGTGACCTGTGGCATACTTGTTGCCGCTTTGTACTTCAAGCTGTTGGATGGCCCTGCTCTTGAAAGGAGCCTCTTTCCTGCCATCCTCGCGAGGTACGTTGCCACAGTACTCAGGCCTATTGGCTCTCTAAATTCCTGCTCGAACACAGTTTGTACCTCTCTGGAGGAGAACCAGACCACAGGGAAGTGTTTTTGAACTATTGCTTTAACCTTGTCATACTTTGACGGTTCTCTAGCCAAGGCGGGATTGAAATCCGGATTTCCTCCACCCCCAGGCACCCCACCAAGGAGTTCCACCAAGTCGAGCAGCCGCACCGCCTTATCGCGTGTGACCTGCCCTTCAAAGCTTATCGAGTAATGATTGCCCTCGCTGTCGAAAAGTTCGACGCGCATTTTTCTTGCCGGCATTGGCATTGTACACCTAGCAGCTGTGTTCACAATTTCACAGTTCACAAGCTATAGGTGTTACGGTGAACACTGTGCTCCAAAAGGGAAAGAAAAGGCCTCTAAACCGATAAAGCAGCCATATTTCCAGCCTTACTGGCGTTGCGCGGCTAACAGGTTTTCAGAAGCTAAAAATGAGAATAGAGTCGGTACGAAACGCGTTTTCCAGTGGAAGAGCAGGGGTGAGCTATTCACAGAAAAGAAGCACATAGGACTCAATTGGAGGAAATAGGAGCATGTGGAAACGACATTGGTAAATAAACTTCACAAGGACTTCACGAAAAGTGAACAGAAAAATGGGCAAAATGTGTTTCGGCACAAATTCCCGCTGTGGACGGGAGGTTTCAGAGGATCCGCGATTAGAGGGCATGACGTAAGAAAATGGATCTGATTAATAGTCCGTACCACGAATAGTACGTTGGAAAGAAGCCGCACCCCTCCATTTCCATTGGAGAGGGCGCAAGCTCCGTATTACCTATGACTAAATCTGAAATGTTTTTTAGTAAACGTCTAAAATTGTTAGTGGTAATAAATATAACCTTATTACTTAGATTACCTAGAGGAGTACAAGCTTTTCTAACAACAACCAATATCATCCTCTTCAAAGACTAAATGTTTCCACCAGAAGCTTGGGGGTGTGCCTGCGTATTTTGAAGGGTATTTGCTGTTAAAGATGCGCTTCTTCTTTAGGATTATTGTGTTTAGTATTTAGATTTCTGTACAACAGGGCTTATGTTTTCCACAGGAAGAACGCTTGCTACTACTGGACTCTGTGAGTTGATGGAATGAGTAATGCTGATATTCTTGATGAACTCTTCGAGAACTTCGCAAGCAACGCCACAGTCTTTAAGGATCGAGAGGTGCTACGGCATGATTATCTTCCAGACAGGCTGCCTCACCGTGAAGGGCAGATCAGGCAATTGGGAGAAATTGTTGCTCCCTTGCTTAAAGGTGCAAGAAGCTCCAACATTTTTATCTATGGAAACACAGGGACCGGGAAAACCGCTGTGGTCAAATATGTTCTGACTCGTCTTGAGTTTAAGGCTAAAGAATTTAACGCACCTGTCAAGTTCTGCTACGTCAACTGCAGGCTAGCTGGATCCAAGTATAGGGTCTTTGCAAGTATGTGCCAGAGTTTAGGTGTCCAGGTTCCATTCACAGGATTATCCGTTGGTGAAGTCTATGATAGGTTCACTGCGGGTTTGGACCTTTCGGGCATGGTTTTCTTGGTGGTCTTGGATGAAGCCGACGCGTTAACAAAGATGCGCGGGGACACTCTTCTGTACGAGTTGACTAGAATGAACGAGGTTCTGAGGCATAGCAAAATAGCACTTGTTGGGATATCTAACGACCTGCGCTTCAAAGAGTTCCTGGATCCGCGTGTCCTAAGCTCACTGAGCGAGGAGGAGATTGTTTTTAGGCCCTACGACGCAGGTGAGTTGAGAAACATACTGGCTGAACGTGCGCGGGCAGCCTTCACTGAGAAGACATTGTCCGATGCCGCACTTGGCCTTTGTGCTGCTCTGGCTGCAGCAGAGCATGGGGATGCGCGTCGAGCTTTAGACCTTTTGCGTGTTGCCGGCGAGGTAGCTGAACGAAAAGGGTTAACCGTGGTGTCTGAAGAGCATGTTCGCGAGGCTGAGAAGCACATTGAGCACAACCGCGTTGTTGAAGCTTTGAGCAACCTGACATTGCATTCGAAGCTTGTGACATTGAGCATCTATCACTTGGGCAAGAGAGATGCTCGGGGCGCCATTACGGGTGAGATCTCTGAGGTCTACGACGAGCTCAGCGGGGAGTTGGGGGTTGCGCCGCTGACCCAGCGGCGTTTGAGTACGTTGATAAATGAGCTGGACGCGATGGGGCTGTTGAACGCGAGGGTCGTTAGCATGGGAAGGTACGGGCGGACGAAGAAGATACGGCTTGAGATCGCGCGCAGCCTTATTCGGGACGTGTTTGCTGAGGATAGTAGGCTTGGCCGTCTGGTTGATTATGAAGTGCGGTGCATTTCGAAGCGCGGCGATGGCAGAAGCTAAGGCTTGGACCTGCCTCGTATTCCCCGGTGCTAGCGGTCAACTGCTTATGTTTTTAGTCGAACGGAATGACGGTGACCTCTAGGGTTTGAAGGTTTACCACGGGAACCTTTGCGGGTGTCGGAACAAAGCCGTTCTTGCGCATGTAGTCGGTCTGCCTTTGCCAACAGCCTGAGTTTACGATCAACACCCCACGATAGTTGCCGTATTCGAGTGCGTGCACGTGGCCAGCGTGAAAGATGTCTGGGACGCGTTTGATAACTAGGAAGTCTTTGCTCTCCGGCGACAGGGGTGTCTTGCCGCCGTACAGCGGTGCTAGGTGTCGGGTCTGGAGCAGCAGCTGCATGGCTTTTTCGGGGTGGCTGTGGCTCATGCCTGGGACGGTGGAGATTATGTCGTCGAGGCTGCGGCCGTGGTACATGAGCACTTCTACGCCGTGGAGGCTTAGGGTGCAGGGGCTGCCTAGAGATTGGACCTTTCTTGATTCTTGGAGTGTTTCTAGGAAGGAGTTGGATATTGCTGGCTGCGGTAGGGCTTTGCGGGGAGCATCGTGATTTCCGGGCGTGATTATGACTTCTACGTAGTCGGGGATTTGCTCGATGTACTTTGAGGCAAACTTGTACTGTTTGTTCACGTCTCTTATTACGAGTTCTTTTGCTTGGTTGGGGTAGACGCCGATTCCGTCGACGATGTCCCCTGCTATTAGAACGTATTTGACGTGGCTTGCTATGTCCTTCATCCTGGCGTCGCCGTATTTGCCGTTCAGCCAGAGCGTGAAGCGGTTTAGCGCTTCTTTCGTGAACTGTGTGCTGCCTACGTGCATGTCTGATGTGAGCACTGCGTAGACTGGCGCCGTTGCCTTATGTTGGGGTCTCTGGGCAACGTCTGGCAGGATTATGTCTTCGGCAACGAGCAGGTTGCTTCTGGTCTTGACGACGCTGAGGCAGATGACTTGGTCGAGCAGGAGCGTTTGCGCCTTTTTCTGGAGGTCTTGCGGAGCGTTCTGTGTTACGAGAACGATGGCGCTTGCTTTGAGGTCCTCGACGGTCAGCACCGTTTTCTGTTTGGACTCTCTCTTCTCTGTGACCATGGCTATTATCTTGAGTCGCGTGTTTGATGGGGCCTTCACTGCGTCGAGGACAGAGGTTGCGCTCTTGACGTCCATCCTTTGTCTCAGCAGCTTTTCTAGCTGCTTGAACCTGTCTTGAAAGTAGCCCAGGTAGTCTTCGATCGTCCCGGCTGAGTCTATTTTTGAGCCTGGGTCTTCGATAACTTTCATGTCGGCTTCAACGTCTTTCGAGTATGGGTGGAAGGGCGTCTTTGCTTCAGTTATCTGCGGGGCTTGCATCTCCGGAGTTTGTTGGAGGCGTTTTTCTGATGGTTGGGCGACGTTTTCCTCTGCTCGCTCCGGCGTTTTGAGTAACTCTTCCAGGAAGCACCGCTCTATGAAGAAGGGTTTTTCTTCAAGGTTTTCGATCTGCTGGATTGCTTTGGACATGATTTTCGCTGGGTCCTCGGCTGTGGCTACCATGCTCAGGAATTCGAAGGCTTCTTTGTTCAGCTGGTAGCCTGCAGCCATCGTGAGTTCTACGGCTCTCTGAAGTTTTTCCGCCTCGCTCATGGCTTGCAGGTTCTCCCTTCTCGTATCCTTCCGATTATCGAATCTGTGCAGTGAAGTTAAGTGGATTACTTGCTGCTTGTATTCCCCCTTTCTGCTATTAACGCGTTTGGTCTTGAACAGCATTGTCCTGCTTGTGCTCTCGCTTGACACTGCGATGGATACGCTACATCCCTGTATTCGCGTTTTGGCCCCGTCTATTTTACCCTCCCCCTCCCCCCTAGGGTGTTAGTACTGCACGTGGCCGTTGGGCAAGGCCCTACTGGATTTGTATGGGCTTTAGGCCGAGCGCGTGCCGAGGGCTGGGTAGAGAGTCTGGGCAAGGGTCGTAACTTTCAATGTGCTTCACCATCACGCCGTCTTCCAGCTTCATCTGCCCTGCTCAGAGCTTGCCCACAAGCCTGCCCCTCGCCCCTCTGGGCAGCAACGCGAGAATTTCCCAGAACCGATAGGTTGCCGTTTGGTTTGACGGGGGCGGGTGTCATCATGAAGGGTTCTTTCAGATGTTTTAATATTCTCGTTTCGAGTATCGTGTCGTAATGGGGTCGGAACAGATGAGTGATTTGCGCAGGGTTCAGCGCACGCCCGGGGGCACTTTCTTCGTTTGTTTGCCGAAGGCTTGGGCGGAGCGAAATGGTTTGCAGCGTGGAGCGATGGTTGGCATCAGTGAGGCTGCCGACGGCAAGCTCATCGTCGACACGAGATACGGTGCGGAGCCCTCACCTAGGACTGCAGTCTTGGAGCCTGGGCCCCACCTGGGCCGTGAAATCATAGGTAAATACCTGCTTGGCTTTGACGTTATGCGGGTTGAGGGGAGGGAACGCTTGGGCTTTGAGGTTCGGGAGGCTGTGAAAAGCACTGTTAGCCACTTGGTTGGGTTGGAGATTGTTGAGGAAGATCATTCTGGGATTGTTCTGCAGTGTTTGTTGGAGCCCTCTGGTTTCCCTCCTGAAAAGATTCTGCGACGGGGGTACGCGATAGCCGCGGGGATGCACCGCGACGTGGTCAACGCCTTTGTTGAGGGAGACGTGCAATTGGCGAAGAGTGTTATGGCCCGCGACGATGAGGGTAACAGGCTGTACTTCCTTCTTGTCCGCATTTTGCGCACGATAATTCAGAACCCGAGTCTCAGTGAGAAGCTGGGTGTGGGCCCCATTGAGTGCCTCGATTACCGCTTGGCCGCCAGCTTGGTTGAAGCCATCGGGGATGAGTGCGTCCGAGCGGCGCAGAAGACCGTTGAGCTCGGAGGTTTAAAACTCAGTAGGAACATCGGAAAATTGTTCATGGGCCTTCAGGCGGTTTGCTTCGAGGCTCATGAAGAGGCCTTGAACGCTTTTCTCTCTGGCAACATGAACTTGGCCGAAAAGGTGCGGGGCATGCGGGACAAGGTTGAGAAGGAGTTCGCAAACATTGAAGAGTTGGCTCAGGCACAGTCGCTTGACGTTGTGCCTCAGATCCTCGCGGTGGCCTCGTTTTTGAGGCAGATATACGAACACAGTGTCGACATTTCTGACTTGGCGGTTCCCAAAAAACCTTGATGCTGTTGCTCCCTTCAAGGAGGAAGCGCATCCACTCTCCGCGGTGCTTTGGCCAGAGAAACGCCTTCACCCTGCCTCAACTCGTCGGTGTACTGCACTTCGCCCCTTATGTTACAGTAAGATTCCACCGTGACGTTCTCACCGTAAACGTTCTCTGCGCTCGCCCCAGTTCTCAGCAGAACGTGTTTTCCGTAGAGGTCTTCTACCTCAGCACCCTTACCGACCACGATTTCATCTGCCCTTATAGGCCCATGAACCTTGCCTCTGCTTCCTATCTCAACAGAACGTGCTGTAACACCTTCACCAGTGTTTATCGAACCTCCGACTTCCACATGTTCTATGGCTGTAGCCTTTCGCGCACGCAAGGCCCCACCCACTTCGATGCTTCTCGCGCTGACCTCTCCGCTGACGTCCACTCTGCCTCCGACCTCTAATGTCCCGGAAAGCTTGAGAGACCCATCGACGTCCACTGTGCCCCCGACCTCCATTCCTGTGCCCTGGGCCAAGCCCTCAATCTCTATTGTACCGCCCACCTCAACCTCTTCGAACTCCAGATCACCTTTAACTTTCAGCGTTCCCCCGACCTCAATGTGCCTGCCCTTGTTCTTATCGGCGAGATGCACTGTGCCGCCCACGTCTATGTCTTCGAATTCTAAGGAGGCCGTTGACTTGAAGGTACCGCCAACGTCTATCTGAAGAATTCTTCCACCTGCAACGGTTGCCGCGCCTCCAACATCTAGGCTCTCTATGTCGACTTTGGATTCGATTAGGAGGCTTCCTCCGACTTCCACGTTGCGTGCGGTGACCTCGCCCTTTGCTGCGAAAGTCCCGCCGACTTCTATGGCCTTGGCTTTAGTGTTTCCCCCAACCTCCAGGCTTCCTCCCACCTCTACCTTTTCTACCATGAAATCCTTGCTTACGTATACCGCGTGGTCCACATCAACATCCTTTGCGGTCATCTTCCCGTAGACTGCGAGGCGGCCATTCTCAACTTCAACGTCCTTGTCTATCTCCAAGTCGCCCTGAACCGTCACGGAATCCTCAGCTTCAAGCTCTTGGGCGGACAAAGTGCAATCAAAGGTGTTGTGCCCCTCACAAGTGACTGCTCCATAGACCTTGACTCTTGGCGGGGTTCCCGCACCCTTGACGGTCACGTGCTCGCCGATTTCTAGGTCGCCGTTTACAATATCCAGTGTCACCGTCGTACCTGATGGAATAGACACTCTGCTACTGTTCATTTTCTACGCCTACTTGTTTACATTCCAACCTCGCTTTAAAAGGGGGACTCACATGTAGTGACTGACGCTTGTTCATTGAAGTACCTGTGTCCTTCTGAGAAGGGAGACTTCCACTGCTCTTGCGATGTTGACAGCCGTGCCAGAATAGCCTCGTTCTTCCATTGTGTCACTTGCAGATACTATAGAGATTGACCTTGGTTCTCTTGATGCACCAGTGCTCTTCAAGATACCGAGCTTATGGAGCTTTCCTAGTTCCTTCTTCTTCCAATTCAACTCACCCTTTGTTTGAACTTTCATTTTTACCACCTCGTTGTTCAGATGAGAAGGAGTGAGTCGTTAGACACCTTAAAAGGCGACGCACATCAAGAGAACACGCCTTGTAGTCACAAGTTGTAGGGCTTCCTACTCTCCCAGCGCAGCGAAGAATTTGCGCATGCGCTTGAACGTCTCCAAGTATTCCAGCCCCCACTTCGTCGCTCGATACTTCTTCGAATCCTCCAGGTTCACTTCACTGATGAAACCGTGAGCAACCAGAAAGTTGAGCTCCTTCTTAGCTCGATCAACAGGCATGTTGGCTCCATAAGAAACCCTTGTCAGCGAACACAACCCCTTCCGAGCAACCATCTCTATGATGTCTGCATAGATGTCGTACTTTGTCCTTCTACGTTCGTCAGACAAGCAGCAGTTTCTCCGAACCCACTGTTATTAAGTCTCAAACGCTTAATCTTAGTTTTGGTGAGAGATCGTGCACTCAAAAGCTTCCGACCCAACGCAATATCATCTAGCCTGCAAGAAGGGCGACTTAGCTGAGTACCTACTCGTACCCGGCGATCCTGACCGTGTTCCAAAGATCGCCAAGTTTTGGGATTCAGCCAAAGAAATCGCGACCCACCGTGAGTTCCGGAGTTTCACAGGCAAGTACAAAGGAGTTCAAGTTTCAGCGTTGTCAAGCGGCATAGGCCCAGCCTCCATGGCCATCGCGATCAACGAGGCTTCCAACGTCGGCGTAAAAACCTTCATCCGAGTCGGCAGCACTGGGACCATACAAAACGACATCAACTGTGGTGATGTAATAATCTCCTCCTCGGCTGTACGCCTCGACTGCACGAGCAATTGTTACATCATCCCTGAGTATCCTGCAGTGGCAAGCTATGAAGCCTTATTGGCTCTAATTGAAGCTGCCGAAGCACTAGGCATAGGCAACTACCACGTTGGCATAACAGCCACAACCGCTGATTTTTACGCTGGACAAAGCCGCAAAACCCCCTTAGCATTCTATCTAGGTACAGAAAACTTGCTTCCCACGCTTCAGAAGGCCGGAGTGCTAAACTTTGAGATGGAAACGGCAACCCTGTATGTTTTAGCAAGTCTTTTCGGGTTGAGGGCAGCCTCGGTGTGCGCAGTCTACGGCAATCGCCTTAGGGGTGAGTTTATGAGTGGGGCAGGAGAGGAGAACGCCATCAAAATCGCAAACGAAGCCGTCAAAATTCTAAGCGAGTGGGACGCCATCAAAAGAAGGAAGAAAAGAAAGTGGTTGTTTCCATCGCTCGCGTGCTCGAGATGACTGCAGAGTAATGAATAGGACATGGGCATTGATTCGCTCCTTAACGGGATAAAGCTAAAAGGCGCAGTTCAGAAGTTCTAAACAGTGCCGGGGTGGCGGAGCGGTTATCGCGCTGGCCTCGAGATCATTCGCGAAGAAAAAAAGGCCCAGATGGATGATGACAAGTGAGCCAGTGGGCCTTCGGGCTCGCAGGGGTTCGAGTCCCTTCCCCGGCGCCATTTTACCATTTAGGGTCTTTTTCCAGGCTATTTCGGCCAAAGAACCTTGATTTGTACGTGTGGAGAACATGGTGCTTCCTCTAATACCCTGGGAATAGCTTCAAACTCTCGGTTCAAACTTTTCCTGAATACTATCATCGCGCGCGCCACGGTCTTTGCGTGGTCGGTAGTCAGCTCTCTTGAGAATGGGTTCAAAACTCTGATTCGTTTCTCTTCTAACTCTTCTATGATTCCAATCTGGCGGACAGTGGCCGAATCTCCGATGCCTACAATCGTATTCTTTGAAATCGAACCTGAAACAATCTTCTTTGCTGTATCACTGTTTTCTGCAAATCTGGCGTCAAAATTGTTTGTCCGAAGATTCTTTAATGCTTCTTCCATTTGAGCATCCAACTCTAACACCCTCAGTCAACATTGTATGACCAATCGGCAACCTTCATTTAGCTTTTCGATGCTGCTCCTGAACCCCAGCAGTTTGTAGGCATGAGGATAGATGATAGAGCAAATGTGATCGCAGAAGTAGTCAGAGGGCAAATCTTCACGGTGTTGATTACTCATCAATCTGATTGGGCACTTCTCCACGACGCCGACGTATCCCTCAACGTCCAATTTCTCGACTTTTCTTCCTACCCATACCTTTTCTGTTCTAGCCTCAAATTCAAGAAAGTCTTGTTTAGATTTTGCGACTAGGTTTCTTCTGTCTGCAGAAGCGCCAGTTTCTGCCCAGAATCTTGCAAACCTTTCAAGCTCATGTATGCCATAGTTTTTCGCGAGATAATGGGTGATCAATAGGTAGGCTCCAAACTCGAAAGACTTTCTTAGTTTGAGCTCCTCTTCGGGTGAGACTGTCATTTCCTTGTTCATCTGTGACACAAGAGAGAATAATATTAAAGGGTGTATCAAAAGATTTTGTGAATGGTAGTGGTTTGACTATCGAAGTTCGAAGGGATTCTATGAAAAAGTTGTATGTTTGCGGAAGTTTCAGGTTCACTCGTGAGATGGAAGGATTGGAACGTGAGCTCAAAGAGGAGAACATCCGATTTCAGATATCAAAGAAAACGGACAGTCGCGGGATCTTGGGATGCTTGAAAAAAGTCGATGATGCAGATATCGTTTACGTCGTTAATCCACAAGGTTACATTGGTAAGAGCGTCTCCGTTGACATAGGATACGCCTATGCAAAGAATAAGTCAATATACGTCATGCACGCCGTAGATGACCCCCCAATAATGAACTTGATAAGCGATGTCCTATCTCCGAAAACTTTAATCGACTTTCTCAAGGAAAGCTCTCCTAAGCGACACTGAACGAGCCAACCACTAGGATAGGCGACTGTAATTGCTTGAAGGCAGGAACGTGAACTTGAGGCTCATGGAGAAAGACGACGTAGACTTCACGGTGCAGTTGCGGAACAATATAGACTTCAATGCGTATGTTTCTGTAAAACAGATATCGAAAACAGAAGCAATGAAAGAGTTTGACAATCCTACACCGTTAGCACTGATAACCGAAAGAACATGCTTCATCATTGAGAAAAAAGACGGCGCAAAAATAGGTTACATGGTGCACTGGATCGTTCAGCCCTCAAGACACGTGGAAATCGGGTATTTTATGCTTCCCAGCGAAAGGGGGAAAGGCTACTGCTCTGAAGCCGTTCAAATAATGGTGGATTACCTGTTTCTCTCCAAGGATATTGTGCGGATTCAGGCAGGAACTGACGTAAGAAATAAAGCTTCACAAAAAGTCTTGGAAAATGCAGGCTTCGTAAAAGAAGGCATAGTCCGCAAATCGGCATTTAACAAAGGAGAATGGTTCGACGGCTGCATATACAGCACTCTTCGAGAAGAATGGAAAGAACCTAGGATACTCTCAAAGAAGCTTACTCATTAGGAGCCGATGTTTATGGAACTAAAGGATTTGTTGAGGTTCATAGAAGTTGAAGATGAAAAACTGAAAAAAAGGTATGGCAGTTTGTCCAATAAAGAGGAGGTGATTCTTGCTAGAACTGTGAAGTTAGGTGAAGAGTTTGGAGAACTCTGTGAAGAGGTTCTGGCGTACAACTCGTTGCAGAGAAGACAGAAATTGGATAACCACGACAAAGAGAGTCTCCGAGAAGAATTTGCTGATGTAATAATCACAGCGCTTCTGCTCGCAAAAAGCATGAACGTTAATATTGAAATGGCGTTAGAAACGAAAATGCAGAAACTCAACCAAAGAGTTTGAACTCCCTTTTTTGGATATTGGAATTTATGAAAACCCGAGAACTAAAGGTTCTAGCGCGAGCCGTCCTGGTCAAATTGCCTCAGTAGACAGCGAGAGATTCGAACTCTCGCCAAGTATAAGCGAGGGCTACTGGTGTCCGCGGCTTGACAACAAGCGGTGCGTTCAAGGTCGTTTTTCAAAGACTTATCTTCGCGGAAGCTCAGTCTCTACCATAGGGTTGTCCATTATATGGAAGAACTGAGACAACTTGTGCATCAAGCCGTGGAGGTGTGCATGGGTATCAAAGAGGGGGAAAACGTTTGGATCCATAGTTGGGACCATACGACTGATCTTGCTTTTGACCTAGCTTTTGCTTGCCGACAATCTGGAGCACAACCGTTTGTCACTCTTGTAACGGAAGATTACTGGATGCGTTCACTTGTTGAAACTCCTAAGAAACTCTTGGAAACCCTCCCCCCTCATCAAGCTGCTGCACTGGAGCACACAGACGCATTCATCTTCATGTTGGGTCCGAAGAGTCCTATTGATTGGGACAGAATCCCGCCTGAGAAACGAGAACTTGCCAACGTCTGGTACTGTGATTCTAACAAGTACTTGGACAGCTGGCGGAAGATCGCTCAAGAAAACTCCATTCGCATGCTAGGAATTGAGTATTGCCTGGCCACGGAAGAATGGTCGCAGGCTTGGGGTTTGGATCATGCGAGATGGAGAAGAGTGATGCTTGCGGGTTGTATCACTGACCAACGCGAAATCGCAAAAAAAGCCGCTGAACTGGCCAGGATCATCCGCGGCAGTCACGAGGTGAGTGTTCGAACATCCTCTGGCACAAACCTCAGATTCCGGCTAGCTGGACGCAGACCAATCATTGGCGACAGTATAGTTAGCGAGAAGGACGCAACTGAGGGTACCGTGAAGTTTCTGCCGTCAGGGTTCGTGGAGACGGCTGCAGACGAGGATAGTGCTGATGGAAAAGTAGTTTATGACTCGCCGATCTTGGTTCGAGGCGCAAAGAGGATTGAAGGATTGACTTTGGAGTTTAAGCATGGTAAACTTGGCAAGTACTCCGCGCGAGTCGGAGTTGAAGCCTTTAGGAAGTATTTAGATTCAGCTGGAGGCGATGTGGACAAGTTTGGATTCTTCGGAATAGGCCTCAATCCTGGCTTGAAGCACGGTTTTACTCAGGACGATAAGGTCTTAGGCGGATTCACGTTAGGGATCGGGGGCAATGAAGACAAAGGAGGAAGGAACAGGACAACTGGAAATCGTCACTGGTGGGCCTCGATGACTCGGGCGACGGTTCAGATTGATGATGAACTCGTGCTTGAGCACGGTTTAGAAACCTTTTGAAAGCGAACGTAGGAGTCAAGGCCTGTTAGCACGCATGCGTGTTCCTAGATTCATTTTTCAAGCCTGACGGAGGTGAGATAAGTTGGACATGCGGGTGAGCTTTGAATCATATTTGGATCATATCGTTGACCGGGGGTAGGGGCTGTCAGAGCACAAGAAGCGACCCGCGAACCTCGAACGGCGCATGCATTTTTCCAGAGCCGCCTTCTCTGCCCCGCAACTGAGCCATGTCTCTCCAAGAGACGCATCCTAAGACGCATCGTCGTCCACGAACCAAACAAAACAAGAAACCCGACCCACAAGCAACTTAGGAACCGACATGCACGCCGATGCTTAGAGACTTCTTGGCTTGAAGGTTCACCGTCTTTTTGCCATTTCATCTATCTTTCTGTCTAGAGCCTCAGACAAATCAATGTTGAAAACCTCGGAAAGAACAAGCAAATCCAGCAGTGCCTGAACAATCTCTTCTTTCAAGTTATCTATTTCATACTTTCTCATTGGCAGGTTTTTGTTTACCAGCTGCCGAGCTATTTCACCGATTTCTTCTGAGAGATGAAAAATACAAGCTCAGGCGTTAGCTCAACACCCAACTCCGCTACCCGTTCTTTCTGAAATCGGTAAACCCTCTTGCTCACTTCAACGATGTCCATGCCTGTCACTCTATTGCAACAGAATATTAGTATTCTCTTGGAGAGCACCTGCCACCACTTCCTGGTAACTCAGAAAATCTAGGACACTGCCAAGGAGAGCCTGACTTCATTCACTGAGTCTCCTAATGAGAATCTTGGTTCTTGGTATCGCGCGCCTTGGATGACTCGCCGGTGATGGATTTGATAGATGATATTTTGTCTTTAGAAGCGTTGATCAACTTTCTAAGGGTTCTTTGCCTGTTAACCGGAACTCGATTTCACGACTCTTTCGCTTCTGTTTCGCTCAGAGCTTCTATGGCCTGTTTTTTCAATTGACGTATTCTTTTCACCTGTTGCCGTGACCTTGTCAAAGAGGTCGTTTCTTGCCGCAAAGGTTTAATTTTTCCCCGTCTAGATTTGACTGCGAGAGTGTGTCTAGTTGAGGGAACCTTTTGCCGACTTTGTTAAGGCCGAGTTGGAGCCTAGAACTCTACTGATTACATGTGGACTCCCAGGAACCTGGAAAACAGAGACCTCAGAGGAGATCTCAAGAATCAAGGGATATCCCATCCTTCGAACCGATTTGATTCGACTGGAGGTTCTCAAGAAGGAGGACATTTTTGACGAAAAAGTTGCATCAAATATGAGCAAACGAGAGCTTGTCTATGATGAGACGTTTCGCCGGGCTGAAGATCTTGCAAAGATGGGCAGAGGCGTAATATTGGATGCTACTTTTGTAACTCAAGAACTGCGAAGGCGGGCTGCTGCGATTGCTGCAAAGTACAACATGACTTTTGCCATACTTCAGACTCACTGCTCTGAAGAAGTGTCAATTGCAAGGATTTTGAGAAGAACCAAAGAGAACTACGAGTCAAATGCCTTAACTAGAGAAGCTTATCTTGACAATAGGAAGAAGTTTGAGACCGTTGACTTGGATGATTTGAAAGAGAGATATCCGGAACTCCGAATATTACACTTAACAGTCGACACTGAGTATGATCATCCTGAGGATTGGTGCATAATCGGGATGGAAAAAAGGTAGATGGACCCTGTTTTATGGTAATAGATTTGCATATTCATTCAAAAAGCTGTTCTGATGGAAACTTCACTGTTGAAGAACTCGTTAGGGAAGCTAAAATCAGAAAAATCGGGTTGATGTCGATCACAGATCACGACTCAATTGGCTGTCAAGAAGAAGCCATAGCTTTGACGAAGAAAAATGGAATCCGTTATGTTGTTGGAGTTGAATTGAATGTAACCCTGTTGGACGCCAGATATTTGAAGGGCAAATCAGCATCTCTGGATTTCTTGGGTTATCAGTTTGACACAAAGAATAGGGAGTTAGGCGACAAGCTGATACAGATCGCACAATATCGAGAGGAAAGAGCGGCGAGGATTTTGGACAAGATTAATGCAGAGTTTGAAAAGGAAGGATTCGAAAAGTTAACCAAAAACGATCTGGGCGAGATTCAGAGTTCCGTTGACGGAGTTATTGGAAGGCCTCACATAGCAGACTATCTTGTGAGAAAGGGAGTTGTTAAAACAAAACAAGAAGCTTTTGACAGGTATCTCGTGAAATGCGATGTTCCCAAGTTTCCTCTTTACATCGAAGAGGCTTCGAGACTTGTAAGAAATGCTGGAGGATTAGTAGTTTTGGCTCATCCTAACGATCCTCATGGAACCTCACTTGCGACCCTGACCAAATCTCTGCGAAAGCAGACGGACATAATAGCAGAGTTGTTCCTAGGATACATTGATGGCGTAGAGTGTTGGCACTCTAGAAATGACTCCGCAACGACGAATCATTACGTAAAGTTTGCAAAAAAACATGGACTAATCATGACTGGGGGAAGCGATTGCCATCAAAAGCCGATCCTCATGGGAACGGTGAAAGTCCCAGAATTTGTAGCTGAACAATTCAGCTTTAAGTGAACTTCAGGTGATTCAAACCGCGCCGGGTTAATACCAAACTTGAATTTTATTAACCAGAGCGCGAACCATGCTTGATTACAACGAAGGCATCAAGTCTATTCGTTGACAGAGGATGCACATGTCAAAGGCTTGTGGTCTATCCCTATATAACACGCTACTATCGGCAATCAGTCAGCTGTCTCTTGAAGAAATCCTATAGCAAATGATAAACCACGCGCACCCTGTCGAGTTTTCTTTGGGCTCATCAAAGAGTTTCCGCATAAGCGGAAGCTAGTTGGAAGTATGTCTTTGCTTCTCTCATTGCTCCTCTCTTTTCCCCACTGCTTACACTGGTGTCTTCAAGTTTGAAACTGGCAACTTTTCCTCGCACGCAGGCTCGGTAGCATTTATAGAAAGGAAGAATCTTCATCAACTTTCGGTCCCCAGAATATTCGACATATCTCTTGACGAAGAAGTTAGACAGATCGGTTCGTCCTTTGAAGTCTAAATCCATAGCTAAGAAGGCGATATCGGAGGCAACGTCAGAATACCTAAATCTTTCGTTGAATTCTATCGCATCGAAGATATAAATCCGGTCTGCTAAAAAGATGTTACCCGAATGAATGTCCCCGTGACAGTCTTTGACTCGGCCCTCCTCAGCCCTATTCTGAAAAAAGGACGCAGTTTTCTTCATGAAATCGTTGACTCTTTCACGGATTAGCTTGAAATCCTTCGTTGATATCGTTTTGCCGACAAATCTCGAGGTCTGTTCGAAATTTTCTTTCCAGTTGGTTTCTATTATCGCCGAGGAACCGAACTCGCTTATCCTCTTGTTCGTTTCCGCCTTTGAATGGAATTCAGCGATGATCTTCGCTATTCTGTCAATAAGCTCATTATCCACTTTGTTCTCTTCGAGTAGCTTGTTCATCATCTTTTCCTGAGGCATTCTCTTCATCTTCACAGCATACTCGACAGTTTGTCCTTCGCCCCTAATTCTAATCACGTTTGATCTGTTGATGGGAACAACCTCAAGATACATGCCCTCGCACAAGCGTTTGTTGAGCTCCAGCTCTCTTTCGCAGAAGAACCGCCTCTTTTCGAGCGTTGTGAAGTCCAGAAATCCGAGATTCACAGCCTTCTTCACTTTGTAAACAAAGTTTCTGGTTAAAAAGACGAAGGATATGTGGGTCTGGGTCAGTTCAATTCTGCCTGGTTGTTCATCATAAGCCTCAGGTTTCATTAGAGCTTCTACAACTTGTTTCTGAATGGACATCTACTAGGTCTGCTTCCTTTAGACCATTTGACAACCTTTCTGTCGCTCATAGAACAATGATTAACCATATAGGGCTTTCCAGTAGCATTGTTAGCCCAGGATTTACGTCTAGAGGCGGGTTCATATCTGCTTTTTCATCTACCTGCCCGGCTTTGATACAAAGCAATTATCCTTTATGAAGAATCTCCAAGGCAAATGCTTCCATTCCTCTGCATAGTCCACGTTAACCCTTGTTGTTTGAATGACCTGTTTCTCATTTACCGTCACACCCGTCTCAATGCATAAAGGTGGAACACACAAGTCTGCACCGTTTTGCTTTTTCGATATGCCTATGGCAATGCAAAGCTTGCCTGGGCCATTGGCTAAACTGACTATCCGACTTCTGGCAGAACTCCTCCTTCTGATCATGAGTTCAACACCCTCCATCGGCTCTAACGCTCTAACCAAGATTGCCTCCGGTTTTCCAACAAGGCTTCCACTCGTGACGTTAAAACAAAAATACATTCCATAAACCTGATAGGTATATGCGTGTCCCTTGGGCCCGAACTGAACTTCTGTCCGTTGAGTGCGGAGATTGTTGTAAGCATGAGATGCCTTATCCTCTGGACCCATGTAGGCTTCTGTCTCAACGATTTTGCCCATCGTGGTTCCTTCTGTGTTCTCATTAACAAGGAATTTTCCAAGAAGCTCTTTCGCAACAGTCAATGTGTCTCGTTCAAAGAATTTTCTGTTCAGGATCATCTGTGACAATGAGGAATCGAATCATAATAAATTCTTATCGCCCAGAATCCTCCGCCTTTCACACGCGAAGCTGGATATCTCATTAATGAGGTGGCAGAAAAGATGTTCGACAACATTCTCTTGAGTTAACGCCCTGCTTTCATCATAGCTAATGCCTTCAACGGTGTCTTTTCTTGTTGTATGTTCACAACCATCACGGCTATCTTCCTAATGGCTTCTTCTGCTGCACGTCGGGCCTCTTTTCTTGTTTCATATTCTCCTTTAAGCTCAATCCAGGGCAGGGTTTCGTCAACTCTTATCAACACGGTGTACAAGCCTTAACGCCTCTGAAGGAGAAGTTAGTTGCAGCCATTAAAACGATTATGAATTCTGAATAATGACCCTGGATCAACGTGCGATGGAGAACGAAGAACACCCGTTCCTTACCAGGAATACTGATTCTCACTGCATTAGTACTATAAGGGGCAAGATCCGATTGTTATCGATGGTCCATTATGCACAGAAAGAAGCAGAGTGCCAAAGAAGACAAGTTTGCGTGTCCGAATTCGTCGTGTGGTCTGGTCTTTTCGAAGCCTGTGAAAGTCAAGAACGTGGGTTCCGAAGATTCACAATGTTATGATGCATGTCCACGTTGTCTGACCGCTATCGTCATAGAAGAAAGCCTTCCAGTTGTTGACGCGAAGCCGGGTGCAACGTTTGAGGATAATAAAGGACAGGAGACTATCATGAGCAGCTCGGAAGAGAGGAGGGCAAGGCCATCAACAGCTGTGCAGTGTGCGTACCATTTTGGATACCTGAGTGAGCGGTCAAAGAATGAACAGATACCTGAAGATTGCATAGTTTGTGAAAATATAGTGAAGTGTATGCTCAAAGCTGTCAACGGTTAAGATGGCCGAAGACAAAAGGTTCGTTAGCTGACTTTAACCTTTTTGGCCTCGGAAAGAATCTGGACGATTACAGGCTTCTTCTAGAATAAAAAAACTGGGCGTCTTGGCTATTCTTCGCCTTTTTTCTTCCTTTCTGGCTTCTTTGCCTCTTCCTTTGGCGTTTCCTTTGGCGTTTCCTTTGGC
>Ga0315280_10000327_pt1 | contig 88250 bp, 76 predicted proteins | sample YL17G06_40_MG_FD_203697 | JGI IMG/M metagenome (GOLD analysis project Ga0315280, IMG submission 203697) | Sediment microbial communities from Yellowstone Lake, YNP, Wyoming, USA - YL17G06_40 | ecosystem: Environmental > Aquatic > Freshwater > Lake > Sediment | place: USA: Wyoming | collected...
CGATGAATCCACCCTCCAGCTCATACCCGCTCCCCGTGACCTGGAACGACTCCCCGGAGGTCCAGACGGCCCGAACGGTCATCTCGTTCTTCGTCAGCGTCCCGGTCTTATCCGAGCAGATGACGGTTGCGCAGCCCAGGGTTTCGACGGACGGGAGCTTGCGGATGAGGACGTGGCGCCGGACCATCCTCTGGACGCCGAGGGCCAGGGCGATGGTCACGACCGCGGGCAGTCCTTCCGGTATGGCCGCCACGGCCAGGCTGACCGAGGTCAGGAACATCTCGAGGACCCGGCCGCCCCTCAGGATCTCGAGGCCGAAGACGATGGCCACGAGGACGAAGCAGAGGTAGATAATCCACTTCCCGAAAGCCTCGAGCCTCCTCTGGAGAGGCGTGGTCTCCTTCGTGATCTCCTGGATGAGCTCGGCGATCCGGCCGAGCTCGGTCTCCATGCCGGTCCCGGTGATGACGGCCCGGGCCTTGCCGGAGACGACGGACGTGCCCAAATAGACGATGTTGGCCCGGTCAGCCAGCGGGATCTCCTTTTCCTCGAGCACCAGGTCGGTCTTATCGACGGGCGAGGATTCCCCGGTCAGGCTCGCTTCCTGGACGGAGAAGTTCGCCGTGTGCCAGGTCATGCGGCCGTCCGCCGGGACATGGTCACCGGCCTCGAGCTCGATGAGGTCGCCGGGCACGAGTTCGCGGGCCGGGACGAGCCGCGAGGCGCCGTCCCGAACGGCCTTGGCTGAGGGAGCGGCCATCCTCCTCAGGGCGGCCAGGCTTCTTTCGGCGCGGTATTCCTGGACGAGGCCGAGGACGGCGTTGAGGAGGATGATGGCCAGGATGGCCGCGGCGTCAACCCACTCGCCCAGGAAGCCGGAAACGACGGAGGCGGCGATGAGGACCCAGATGATGAGCCCCTCGAACTGCTCGGCGAAGATGACCAGCGGGCCGCGGCCCTTCTTGGCACGGATCTCGTTCGGGCCCCATTTCTCGAGCCGGGTCCGGGCCTCGGCCTCGGCCAGGCCCGTTTTGAGGTCGGTGCCCAGGACGCCGGCGACCTCGGCCGCGCTGAGATGCCACCAGTTCATCATCGTTCGTCCGGCCCTCATCCGGGGAAAAAACATTATACTCATCCCGGCCGGAAATGAACAGCCGCGGCGGGCGGGATTTCGCCGCGCCCCTTCCTTCGGGGATGGAAAGTGTGTATAATAAGGGGCTCGCGATCGGGGAGTAGCGCAGCCTGGCTAGCGCACAGCGTTCGGGACGCTGGGGTCGTGGGTTCAAATCCCACCTCCCCGATGGTCTTCCCCCATGATCATCAGGGACCTCAAGGATTGCACGGAGATCACGGCCGGCGACGGGTCGGCCCTCCGTGAGCTTTTCAATCCTGGATCGGGCGCCTTCCAGTTCGGCTACAGCCTTGCCCACGCCGTCGTCAAGCGGGGCGGGAAGACCCGGCCTCACCGCCTGAAGAGTTCCGAAGTCTATTACATCCTCGAAGGCCGCGGCGTCATGCACGTCGGGGACGAGGCGTCCGAGGTCGCAGCCGGCCAGGCCGTTTATATCCCTCCCTTCCACGTCCAGTTCATCGAGAACACGGGCGGGACCGACCTCGTCTTTTTCTGTCTCGTCGACCCGGCGTGGGAACCGGATGACGAGGAGGTCCTGCCGGAGGGCAGGTCCCGGACGCGATGAACCCGTCATGACCCCCCTCCCCTTGCCCTCGCCGACCGGGATGCCGCGCTGGCCTCTCGTCCGCAGGCTGGCCGGCGTGCGCCGGAGCATGAGCTGGAAACAGGCCTTCACCGCTCTCAAATACCCGAATTACCGCCTCTGGTTCTGGGGCCAGATGTTCTCCCTCTTCGGGACCTGGATGCAGAGCACGGCCCTGGGCTTTCTTGTCTACCAGCTGACGAAGTCCCCGGGCTATCTGGGGCTCGTCGGCTTCGCGGCGGGCGTCCCAACCTGGTTTTTCATGCTCTACGCCGGCGTCATCGCAGACCGCGTGCCCCGCCGGACGCTCATCATCATCACCCAAACCTCGATGATGGTCCTGGCCTTCATCCTGGCGGTCCTCACCTTCCTCCGTCTCATCCAGCCCTGGCACATCGTCACCATGGCCCTGCTCCTCGGCGCGGCCAACGCCTTCGAGGCCCCCGCCCGCCAGGCGTTCGTGCTGGAGATGGTCGATCTTCCGGACATGACCAACGCCATCGCCCTCAACGGGGCCATGTTCAACACGGCCACGGCCGTGGGCCCCGCGGTCGCGGGGGTCATCTATGCGATCTTGGGGCCGGCCTGGTGCTTCGTCATCAACGGCATCTCGTTCCTGGCGGTCATCGGCGCGCTGGCGCTCATGAAGCTCAAGCCGTTCGTGCCCAAGCCCGAGAAGACATCGGCCCTCGCCGACCTCAAGGAGGGTATCAAGTACGTCATGGGACACCCCATGGTCCGGACGATCACGGGCCTCATCGCCTTCGTCAGCCTCTTCGGCCTCGCCTACGCGACTCTCTTTCCCGCCTGGGCGGTGAAGATCCTGGCCGGCGACGCCAAGACCAACGGCTTCCTCCAGGCGGCGCGAGGGCTCGGGGCCATGGTCGGGGCACTCATTATCGCCAGCCTCGGCCGGTTCCGCTTCCGGGGCAAGCTCCTGACCCTGGGGACCCTGGCCATGCCGTCCCTCGTCCTCATTTTCGCCTTCGTCCGCTGGACCCCCCTGTCGCTCGCGCTCCTCTTCGGCGCCGGAGTGGCCCAGATCTTCATCCTCAACCTGTGCAACGCCCTCGTTCAGACGTTCTCCCCCGACCATCTCCGCGGCCGGGTCATGGGCGTTTACACGTTCGTCTTCTTCGGGACGATGCCCATCGCCGCTCTCGGTATCGGCGCCACGGCCCAGCGACTGGGAGAAACGACGGCCGTCGTTATCGGCGGGGCGGTCATGCTCCTGGCGGCGATCCTTGTCTGGGTTTTTGCCCCTCGGCTGCGGCAGCAGACCTGAAGCCGCCGCGTTCTCGGCGGGAGGAGGCGGGTCAGCGCCGCCCGGCATCAGCCGAGCGTGATGAGGTCGTACTCCGTCGACCCCAGCCCGATCCTCTCGCCGTGTTTGAGCTGCATCGACCAGTCGATATCGTAGGCCTTGCGGAAGGCGTCCTTCCCCCCGCCGCGCTTGACGACCAAGTCGGCCGTGGCCTGGTCGGCAGCGACCGGGTCGAGCGAGCCGAGGATGCCGATGTCGGCGACGATCCGCGGGTCGTCTTTGGCCATGCAATCGCAGTCCTTGGTCATCTTGATCAGGAAATTGAGGAAGACGGCCTTGCCCTTGAAGTGCCGGAAAACGCGCAGCGCGTATTCGGCCATCATCTCCTGGAGCCGGCGCGAGTCCTCGTCCCATTTCATCTTGATGGCGCCCGGCTTGCAGACGACGAGGCACTCGCCGCAGCCGATGCACTTTCGCGGGTCGATGGTCACGTGCCCCTCGGCCTGGACGATGGCGTCCGCCGGGCAGAACTCGAAGCAGATGCTGCAGTTCCGGCACTGCTTGGGGTTGACCCGGGGGTGGACGGTCGAGTGCTGGTCGAGCTTGCCGGCGCGTGAGGCGCAGCCCATGCCCATGTTCTTGAGGGCCGCGCCCAGCCCGGTCTGGACATGGCCGGTGACGTGGGTCAGGCAGACGAGCGCGTCGGAGTCGAGGATAGCGCTGGCGATCTTCGAGGAAGCGGTCCGCGCCTCGGCGCTTCTGGCCTCGTATTTATCGTGCCCGATGAGGCCGTCGGCGATGATGACCGGGATGCCGACGACCTCAGGGGTGAAGCCGTGCGACCAGGCCAGGCGGATGTGGTCGACCGAATTCGACCTGTGCCCGACATAGAGGGTGTTGCTGTCGGTCAGGAAAGCGTGGGGCGTCGTCCGCCGGATCTCCCAGATGAGGCCGGTCAGCCACTGCGGTTTCACGAAGCCGGTATTCTTGACCTCGCCGAAATGAATCTTGAGGGCCGTGAAGTCATCCTCCCCGACTTTTTCGCCGAAGCCTGTCGCAAGAAAGACCTGCCGGGCTTTTGCGGCCAGCGAATCGGCCGGTTCCTGGCCATCGGCGGGAATTAAAAAAACCTTGCTCTTCATGACGGGCCCTCCTTCGCTCAGGAGCGCAGAACCTTGCTGGCGGCGTCGCTGCCGGCGTGGAGCTTGACGTCAGAGCCGAGGGCTCTAAGGGTTTTTTCGATGGCTTCCAAGGCGAACGGGACCTGTTCGGCCGTGAGGTTGCCCATGTGCCCCATGCGGAAGACGCGGCCCGAGGTTTGGGCCAGGCCACCGGCGACCACGACGCCGTTCTCGTAGAGCGTCGTGCGGAACGCCTTGTCCTCGACTCCCTCGGGATACGCAACGACGGAAAGCGTCGAAGCCAGGAAACCCGGGTCGGTGAACGAGCCGAAGCCGAGGGCGGCCAGCCCGGCGCGGATGGCGCGTCCGAAAAGGTCGTGGCGGGCGAACCGCGCCTCGATCCCCTCCTCCATGATGACCCGGGTGCCTTCGTAAAAAGCTCGGATCTCGTTGACGCACGGCGTCGAAAAGTACTTGACCGGATCATGCATGATGGGCAGCCAGCGCAGGAGGTCGGAGTAGTAGGCAGGGATGGTGGCCAGGCTCCGGCGCTTCTCCATGGCTCGCTCCGAGAAGACGAGGATGGCCAGGCCGGGCGGAGTGCCCAGGCATTTCTGGGCGGCGGTGAGAACGACGTCGATCGTCCAGTCGTCCATCCTCTCGGGGATGCCCCCGGTGGCGCAGACACCGTCGACAACGAAGAGAGGGCCCGCCTTCCCGACGATCCCAGCGTAGGCCTCGACCGGCGCGCAGGCCCCGGTCGCGGTATCGACGTGCGTACAGACGACGACCCCGTAGGACTGAATCGAGAGCTGCGACGCCAGCTCCTCCGGGAGCACGGCCTTCCCCCACGTGCTCTCGAGGACGTCGTGCCGCAGCCCGAAGGCCTGGCAGATCTGGCCCATCCTCTGCCCGAAATAACCTTGCGAAAGGACGAGGACGCGGTCGTCCGGGCCGACGACGTTCAGGAGGGCCATCTCCATCGACAGCGTCCCCGCTCCGGAGATGATGAAAGGTTCGCCCTTTTCGCAAAAGACGATCTTTTTGAGGTTCTCGCAGGATTCGCGGAGCTCCCGCACCATATCCGGCCCGACATGGGAGACCGTGGGTTGGGCGAGGGCATCCAGGATCCGCGGCAGGACAGGGCTCGGGCCGGGGATGAGGAGGAGCTTTTCTGAGGGCATGGCCTTCCTCTCGCTCGGACAAAATTCCGTTCCATTGTCACCAATCGCGTGGCATAAATCAAGACGGGAGAAAGAGGCCCCCTCTCCCATCCGAGCCGGAGGAAAGAAGAGGGGGGATTTTGAGGAGGATTAATTCGGAGCGTCTGTTCTCACGCTTCATCCCTCTAAACAACGGACAGGCGCAAATCGTTTCAAATTCGGCTGCGGGTCGTGAGGAGCCGACCGAGAGGGTGCGGGCGGAGCCCCGGAGCGCCGGGCTAGGCGAGGCTTTCCAGACGCTCCTTCAGCTGGGCCAGGCTCGGGAAGACCTCGACGGGGAAACCCGCGAAGCGGTCCGGCTCGTCACCGAGGAGGAAGATCGGTCCGATACCCGCGTCCAGCGCGGCCAGGATGTCGAATTTCGTGTCCCCGATGACGCAGCAGTCCTCGCCGCTCGTTCCGAAGGCCTCGAGGACGGCCCGGAAGGGAGCGCCCGAGGGTTTCCACAGGCCGTTCTCGCGGGTGACGACGCGGTCGAAAACGAGCCCGAACTTTTCCAGGAGATAGGCGGTGTTCTTGCGGGAGTTGTTGGTCACGAGGGCCGTCCGGACGCGCTTCTCCCTCAGGAAGTCGAGGAGCTCCCTCATCCCGTCCCGGAGAACGGACCGCGCCGTCTGCTCGGCTTCGTGGCGCTCGAGGACGGCCCATTTGCGCGTCCGCTCCGGCTCGTCGAGCCCGCTCAGATAGGCCAGGATGGACAGGCCGCCGTCGCCGAGCTCGGCGCGGATCGCCGCCCAGTCGTAGGCGTTCTCGACGACCGTGCCGTCGAGGTCGAAGATGACGGCGCGGAGTTTCATCGGGCGGGCAAGCTCTCCTTGACCCGGCCGACCTCGAAGAGCGGCTCGCCGTTGTTGCAGGGCGGGGTGTGGATGATGTAGAGGAGGATGCCGGTGAACGGAGCTTTCACGTCCTCCTTGACGTTCCCGAGGTAGTCCGTCACCGTTCCGACCACCTGACCCGCCTTAACGTAATACCCCATCTCGAGACGGGGATAGAAGAGGCCGTCCCATTTGGAATAGACGACCTCGTACTTGTCGATCCAGACGGGGTCCGGAACGGGCTCGGCCGCGCCGGGGATCATCCCGTAGAGTCTCATGACGCTCAGGACGCCCTTGACGTTCCGGCCGACCGACTCCTCGTCCGTGCGGCCGAGGTATCCGGACTCCGTGGTAATCGCCGGCTTCCCCATGAGGATGGCCGTGTTGCCCAGGTACTTGGCATTCGCCAGGTCCTTGCCGCGGCCTTCGTCGATGATGATGTGCGCAAGCCCGAAGGCCAGGGCCAGCCGGCATGTCGATTCGTCGAACGCCTTGTCGCCGCTGATCATCCAATAGGTGTAGGGGATGAGAGCCTCGTTGCCGTCTCCGCAGTGCATGTCGAGCAGGACGTCCGCGCGCTTGACGACCTCCTCGGTGATGACCGCCGCCATTCTCTGGCTGAGGGTTCCCTTAAGGTCGCCCGGGAAGACGCGGTTGAGGTTCTTCCAGTCGTCGGGAACATAGTAGATTGTTCGCCTCGCGAAGCCGGGCAGGTTGGCGATGTGGACCATGACGACCGTGCCGCTCAAGGTCCGGGGGTCGATCTGGGCCTTGAGCCTGTAGAGGGCAAGGATGGGCGGGTACTCGACAGGATGGAGGCCGGCGACAAGGGCCAGGACCTTGCCTTTCTTGGCGCCGTTGATAACCGTGACCGGGATGCGCGTCCCCACGCCGTCCTTTTCCGGGACAGCCAGATATCCCGAGCCGATCTCGCCGGGCTTCACGCGCAGGCCGCCGATGGCGAATTCGCCCTTGGCCTCCTCCGCCGGAAATGCCGCGAGGCCCAGGGTGAGGGCGAGCGCGGCGACGGACAGGATTTTTTTGGCACTGAAGATCATATCCGGCCTCCTTGGTCTAACGTCGGCCCCATTCTAGCCCAAGCGGAACGCGGGGTCCAGTCGGACAACTGTTGCATCCGGGGCGCCATTTTTGCTATAATCCCCTGCGATCTTTATCGTGGGAGGTCCAACAATGGGTAAGTACATCGCCGTCCTCGGCGGCCTCGTCGCCATGGCCGGAGGTCTGGCCCTGGTGATCTTTTCGGCGACGTTCCGCAGCGCCTTCGTCCACCTGGTCCTGGGCTTCGTCCCCCCTGTCCTCTTCTTCGGCGGCCTCATCGGCCTCATCGCCGGGATCAGCAGCATCAAGGACGCCCAGAGGACCAAGAAGCTCGAGCAGGAAACCAAGGAGAAGAAAGAGCCGGCCTGATCCGTTTCTGAGCCGCTCACGCCGCCTCTTGCGCCCTGAGCAGGGGGATTCTCCTTTCTCGCCGTTCGCTTCCCCCGTTCTCTTGCCCGGCCCCGAAGGGCTGTGCTAAGATGGGGTCACGCCCGTGACCATCCTCAGCGTCGTCGCCCTTGCCTCTCTCCTCTCGCTCCCGGTCACCAAACCCATCGAAAAAGCCTTCCTCCAGAATTCGGCGGACGCTCTGGCGGAGGTCCTGACCGGGCAGGGCGACATCCCGGTGTCTTTTCCCGAACCCCTCTCTCTCGCCGACCAGCTCTCGCCGGACCAGGTCTACCTCGTTTTCAGGCGGGTCTTTTCCGTATACAAGACAACCGAGTTTTTCGTCACTCCCGGCCTCACGACCCTCCCCGGCCGCCCGGGAGGGATCCTCAAGGCCCGCTGGTCCTTCCGGGACGAGAAGACGGGCAAGACTCATCCCGTGCGCCTTTTCTTCTATCTGAGCCCCGAGCCGCCCGGGACCGGGCCTGGCCTCGGCGCTTTGGGGAGCGTCTTCAAGGTCGTCGAGATCCGGGCGGAGAGGCTCTAGTGGCCGGGAAAGAGACCCCGAGCCGCCGGACGCTCCTCGCTGTCGGAGCGGGCGCGGTCATCCTCGCCCTGGTCATGGCGCTCTTGTCCCTTGGCCTGCCGCGGCTCCTCTCCCGGGGCTACGAACAGAAGAGCCTGGCCGCTCTCGGGACCCGGGCCCGGTCGGTCCGCAGGGAGTTCGAGCGCCTCCTCGCCGGCATTGAAGACCGGAGGAAGCGCTTTGCGGAGGCCCCTCTGCCGGCCGAGCCCGAGACCTATTTCGGGCTCTTCAAGAACGCCGGCCTCGACCCCGCCATCGAGGGAGTCGCCCTGACGAACGGGGACGGGAACCCGGTTGTCTGGTACGGGAACGTCCTCAGCCTCATCGATATTATCCCGCCCGACGGCTTCCGGACCCTCAAGGCCTCGCCGGGCCCGTTCCTCATCCGGAACAAGTCCTCCGTCTATCTTGTCGCTCTCCAACCCCGCGGGGCCGACGGAAGCCTCCTCGCCCACTTCCGGCTGCTCGCGTTCATCCCGCAGTTCCGCTCCTCCTATGTCCTCGAATATCACGCCCTCGGGCCCGCTCTTCCGAAGGACTTCGACATCGATTACTGCGATTACAGCCAGGACGTGTCGGGTTTCGAGAGACTTTTCTCCCGACACCAGGACGAGTTCGCCGGGCAGCCGCGCCAGCAAAACAGGATCCAGACGCTCTTTTTCCCGCTGAGGAACGGCCCGGGCCGGATCATGGCCACCGTAACCTTGTCCTCGCCTTCCTTGACGGCCCGGTTGACCGAAGTGCGGGAGACGTTCTGGTTGATCATCGCCCTTCTCCTGGCCGCCGGCGGAATCCTCGTCCTCGTCTACCTTTGGACGTCGCCCGCGTTCCTGCGGGAACGCAGGGTCTTGCCCGGAGTCCTGATCGTCCTCCTCTCGGCCGGCCTGCGGCTCATCGCCTTCCCTCTCGGCCAGTTGGGGCGGATCCAGTCCCTGACCGTCTTTTCCCCGTCAGTCGCGGGCTTCCGCTCGCCCGTGGGATTGGCCCGGTCGCCGGTCGAAATCTTCCTCACCTCGCTGCTCGTCCTTTCGCTGGCCGCGTGCCTGGCCGTCTATGGCCAGCCCCTCTTCCGGAGTGCCGAGCGGAAGCCGGGGAGAGTCCTCGGCACCATGCTCCAGGTCCTGACGGGGGCGCTGGCGGCCGGAGGCCTTCTCGCCTTCTCCAAGCTCCTGGGACGGATCGTCTTCAACGCCAACCTCTCGCTCCTCCGCTGGACGATTAGGGGACCTTTCCTCGCCCTTCAATTCAGCCTCCTCTTTTTCTTGGCGGCCCTCCTCCTCGTCCTGTTCCTGGCCTTTAAGACGGCAACCCTGCGGGCCCCGAACCGCGTCGTCTCCGGCTGCTTCATTCTCGGGACGGCCGGTACGATCCTCGCGATCACGAGAGATGCGGGCTCGCCGGTCTTCCTCTTATTCGACCTGGCGCTCCTGTCGTGGCTTTTCGCGGTTGCGGCCTTTCCCGGCTTCGCCCGGCGGCGAGAAGCCGCCGTGCTCGGGCTCGTCCTGGCCGCCCTTTGGGCGTCCCGTGCTCTCGACCTCCAGACCACGCTTCGGACGAAGAACCTCATGGCCACGACCCTAAAAAGGACCATCCTCGGCCAAGAAGCCTGGGGTGACTTCCTCATGGAGCAGTCCTTCGCGGACCTCGACCGGAATGCACGGTCGATCACGGCCTACTTCAAGAACCCCGCCGACCCGGGCTTCGCCCACGCCTTGTGGCAGGGGACTCCCGTCGCCAAGTCGAATTGGTATTCGAGCCTCGACCTCCGCGACGCAGAAGGCAACAGCCTCAGCTGGTTCTCGCTCAACGTGCCCAAATACTATATCAAGCCGCCCCAGCTCGAGCGCTCCGGGACCTGGACCGTCGTCCGGCAGTCCCTGAGCTTCATCGGCAAGGACAAGGACTTTCTCATCGGATACAAGGACTGGAGCGACGAAACGCACTACCTCGGGCGGCTGATCGTCTACGTCTCCCTCGACCCGGAAATGCTCCCGTTCCTCTATTCCGCCAATCCCTATTTCGAGGTTCTGCGGACCGACCCCATGCCCTCGCTGAACCAGTTCGACTTCGGCTGCGCCGTCTATGACCTCGAGGGGAACCCGCTCTTCAACCCCCAGAAGCTGACCTCGGGGATCTCCGCCGCGGACATCAGCCGGCTGTCGACGCCGGGTCCGTCGGTCTGGTCCCGGTTCCATGAGAAGGGGACGGACTACGACGCCTGCCTCTTCCGCACCCAGGACCGGATCTATCTCCTGTTCACGCCCCGCAAGAAGCTCAACACGATGGTCGTCGACTTCCTCCGCCTGTTCTTTTTCGGCCTGGCGGCCGCCGCGGCCGTCTTCATCCTCCTCGCCCTCGCCGCCGGGAAGGCCCGGATCTCCCGGCCTTTCTGGTCCTTCTCCAACCGTGTTTACGCCGCTTTCCTGGCCGTGGCCCTGATCCCCCTCCTCATGTACACGGTGTTCACCCGGCAGCTCTTCGACCGCATCTTCGCCGAGCGGTTCGTCGAGGACGCCGCGATCCACGCGAGCTATGCGCAGAGCCTCCTGGAGGCCTTCCTCATCGTCCGGGACAAGAACATCTCGCCCTACCTGGCGCCGACGGCGGACCTGGCCCTCTGGATCAGCTCGACCCTGGCGAACGACGTCAGCCTCTACCGGGACGCCCTGCTCGTCGCCTCCAGCCGGCTCGAATTCTTCGACACCGGGCTCCTCCCGGACCTCCTCGACGGGGAGGCTTACGAGAACCTCACCTACGCGCGGAAGCCGTTTTTCACGAAGCGGACGTCGATCGGCGGGTACTCCTTCCAGACGCTGACCGTTCCCTACGCCTTCGAGAACTCGACCCTCTTTATCTCCCTCCCCTTCCCCTTCGAACAGCAGGACGTCGCCCGGGCGACGCGCGAGATCGTCGAGTTCCTCGTCCTCCTGGCCGCCTTCTTCTCCGTGCTCGTCATGGTCTTTTCCCGCGGCATCCGTTCCATCGTCATCGTCCCGGTCCGCAAACTGCTCGCCGGGACGCGCGAGGTCGGCCTGGGGAATCTCGAGGTCCGGATCGACCATCGCTCGCGGGACGAGATGATGACCCTCATCGAAGGCTTCAACACCATGGTCAGGAACCTCAAGGCCCACGAGCAGGAGCTGGCCGAGATGAGCAAGAAGGTCGCCTGGACGGAGATGGCCAGGAAGGTCGCCCACGAGATCAAGAACCCCCTGACGCCCATCCAGCTCTCGGCCGAGCACGTCCTCAAGGTCTACGAAGACAAGAGGGGGGATCTCGACCGGACGCTCAGGGAATCCATGTCCTACATCATCGCCGAGGTCGAGAACCTCCGCCGGATCGCCCAGGAGTTCATGGAGATCTCACGGGATACAACGCTCCGCCTGGAGCCGCTCGATCTCGCCGAGGTCCTGGAGGAAACCCTCCGCCCCTACAGGAAGCTGCTGGCCGAGCGCATCCGGTTCAAAGTCGTCTATGCGGGCGAGGATTTCCGGAGCCGGGGCGACGCGGCCAAGCTCAAGACCGCCCTGCGGAACATCGTCGCCAACGCCGTCGAGGCCATCAGCGGCAAGGGGGAAGTGTCCGTCGCCGTCAACCGCGTGGGTCCGAACCTCCGGATCGTCATCAGGGACACGGGCCCCGGCATGAGCCACGAGACCATCGAGCGCATCTTCGAGCCTTATTTCTCGACCAAGGATTCCGGCACGGGCCTGGGATTGCCGATCGCTAAGAAGATCATCGAGGAGCACGGCGGGACGATCCAGGTCGCGAGCCAGGGCGGGGCGGGGACGACGGTGACGGTCGAGCTCCCGGCCGGGGGATGATTGGCATTTCGGCCGGATTTCTGGGAAAATATCTGACCGGGCCAGGACCGGAGAAAGGATACGCGCCATGTCTCGAATTCTCGTGACCTATTTCAGCCGGACAGGGAACACCCGCAAGGTCGCCGAAGCCATTTTTGACGAGATCCCGGGGGACAAGGTCCTCAAGCCCATGGACGAGGTCGAGGACCTCACGCCCTATCCGAACATCTTCGTTGGTTTCCCGGTCCAGACGCATAGCGTACCTTACCCGGTCGAGGTCTTTCTCAAGAAGATCCCCGAGGGGAAGAAGATCGCCCTCTTCTCGACCCACGGTTCCGTGACCGGGGGCAACCTCTCCCGGGAGGCTCTGGAATACGCCTCGGTCCTTGTAGCCAAGGCCAAGCTCGTCGGCACGTTCTCCTGCCGGGGGAAAGTGTCGCTGAAGGCCCTCGAGGTCCTGATGAAGTCGCCGGAGCACGAGGCCTGGGCGGACATGGCCGCCTCTGCCGCCACCCATCCCGACGAGCACGACCTGGCCGAAGCCCGGGCCTTTGCCCGCTGGGCGATGACGCTCTTCGCCCACGGTCACTACGGCTCGCTCTGAGCCCCGGTCTTAACGGTCCGCCTGTCTGATCCTCTCGAAGCCCGAGGCGCCGACGAAGTCCAAACGGCCCTCGGTCTCGACCTCGTCGAAAAGCAGGTTCAGCCCGAGTGTATCGCTCGAGACGTGACCGGCAATGACGACATTGAGGTTCGCCTTCTTGGCGTTCTCGAGGGCGTCCTCGCTGAGGTGCATGCAGACGATCGTGCTGATGCCCGAAACGGCGTACTGCTCGAAGATCGTCTTGGGGCCCTCGGTGCCGCCGGTCATGTCCACGAAGATCTTGCCGCACCGGCCGTTCTCGGAGCCGCTGACGATCCTGGGACCGGCGGACTGGCCCTCGGCCTTGCGGTACTCGGGGATGCGCTTGAGCTGGTCCAGGATGTCCTTGAGCTTCTGCGGCTTCGCCTTCTCGAAGGTCTCCGTGAGGTGGGCCGTAACGCAGTTGTCGGCCGGCGTGTGGACGCACATCATCGGGATCCCGAGGAGCCGGGTGGCGTCCACGGCCCGGTTGTGGTTGACCGGGAGGAGCCGGCGCTCGATCTCGCCCATCCGCTTGTCCAGGAGCTGCTCGGCGACCGAGATATTGACCCCGCAGGCGGCCAGGAGGTCCGACTGAAGCTTCATGACGTCATGGAGCCGGGCCAGGGCGGGTCCCTCCGGGTGATGGGCAATGATGAGGTCGATCTGGCGGCCGAGGTCATGGTTGAGGACGTGGGTCAGGAGGACCTCGGACGCTTCCATGTCGATGCCCACGATGGCCCGCCTGACCTCGGTCCCTGGCGAACCGGCGAGGATCCGGGTATCGGCGAAGGGATTGAAGAGCCGGTCCCTGTCGTAGGCCTCGGCGTCCCCGGCCGAGAGTTTCTTGAATTTCGCGTCCTCCTCGGCGAGGATTCTCCGCACCTCGTCCGGGCCCCGCAAGTCGCGGGCGATCCCGATGGAAACGGCCTTCCGGTAGAGAGTCTCGAGCTTCATCGTCGGCTCCTTTCGCGTTCGGGGAATGTTACTTTGACCCAATCCTCGCCGATAAGGGTCCTGGCCAGGGCTTCTGCCGCTCCGCGGGTGCGGGCGGCCAGCTGCCGGGCGCGCTCGAGCTCCCCTTCTCCCCGGTCACCTCTGCCGCGGTCGATCAGGCGCAGGGCGCGGTAAGCCTGGAGCCGGGCGGTCTCGAGGCCGGCCAGGAGTCCGGCCAGGTCCATCTGGACCCTCTGGTGGTCCATGAGAGTGCTGCCGAAATAACCCCTTTCCCGGGCGGCCTTCAAGCAGGCCCCATAGGCGGCCGAAGCCGTCCCCAGGTCCCAGGCCGTCGCCGCCGCGGACAGCTCCGGTCCGGAGGCGGGGCGAGAGGGGGTCCAACCGGCGAGGAAGGCCTGTCCGAGCTGCGGAGAGGCGCTCGAGAGCTCGTCGACGATGAGGGCCGTACCGACGAGCCCGGGGATCCCGGAGAACCCGCCCCCTGAAGGCTCGCCCAACCCTAGATCGTTCAAGACCCGGCGAGCATCGTAAGCTTCCTTTTCCCCGGCCGGGCCCGAACTTCGCCCGCCGCGGAAATAGGCCCGCACCCGCTCTCTTGCGGCGAGTTCCTCGAGTGTGAAAAGCGCGTCCATCAGCGTCTCAGGGCTTCCCTCACATCTTACTTTTCCAACTCGGGGGAATCAAGCGGCGTGAGGGCTAACGCGCAAGCCTTTCGGCGGAGGCCCGGCTCGATTGACAGCTCCGGAAGAATCGTCTACATTCGAGGCATGCTCGGCGGGCTCATCCGGCTTGTCTTCTACGCCGTCCTCGTCTATTTCGCCTACGTCGTCTACCGCGTTTATCGGGCCGTGACCAGGAGCCAGAAGGAACCGAAGCCCCCCCGTCAGATTCAGGGCGTGATGGTCAAGGACGAGGTCTGCAACACCTATATTCCGAAAGAAGAGGCCATCCGGGAGGTCCGCGACGGGCAGGAGCATTTCTACTGTTCGGAGGAATGCCGGCGGAAATCCCGCGCCGGCTGACCGCCCGAGCGGGTCCCGTCAGCCGCCGATGAACCGGACGAGGAAGCCCTCGAATTCGCCCGTGTGATCCTCCCAGCGGACATCGAAGTCCTCGACAATGGCCAGCCGAGGCCCTTTCCTGAGCTCCCCGAGGAAAAGCTCGAGCGACGCTCGGTCGCCCTCCGCGAGGACCTCGACCCGGCCGTCATCGAGATTGCGGACCCAGCCCGTAAGGCCGAGGGAGACCGCCCGTTGCTCCGCGAAGTAGCGATAGGCGACCCCCTGGACACGCCCCGAGATGACCACACGGACCCTAGCCGGCTGTCCCATCGACGGGATTCTAGCACACGGAAACCGGCCTCACAACCGGGGCCTGCCCCTGATGGCCGGGGCCGGTCCCGCCGGCAACCGCCGTGGACCCAGGGCCACAATGAGGCCGACGGCGAGAACGCGGCCAAAAAAAAGGGGAGGGCTTTCGCCCTCCCCTGGCCGCATTCGAATGGAGCCCAGCTCAGAAAGCGTAGCTCAGAGAGAAGAACGGGACCGGCATATGCATCGTATATATCCCGGGCATCGTGGCTGCTGCATCAGTGATCGTCCGTTTCGTGCCGATCAGATACTCGAGGCCGACGTCGAGATGGAGCCCGCCCTTCGCGTAGCCCAAGCCGACCGACACGCTGTTGAAGGTGAAGCTCGGGATGAGGATATTCATCGTGGTGTCCGGCGCCGGCGCGGGGTCGTTATAATAACCGGCCCTCAGCGCAAAATCGCCCAGCTTGTACTCGGCGCCGAAACGGATCTGGAGCTTGTTCGCCCAATTGAGGTCCAAAGTGGACTCCGAGACTCCCGCCGCGTTCCAGGCTGGATCGAGGAGCGAGACGACGAGCGAGTCCAGCTTCTTCCAGTTGGTCCACTGGAGGTCGAAAGTGACCGTCAGGTCGTTCAGGGGCTTGACAGCGACGCCGCCGGCCAGCCACGTGGGGCTCTTGACGCTCGTCTTCGCAGGGGAGTCGTTGGGCAGGCCCAGGACGCTGTTGAGGTTCGAGAAGCTCACCGTCCCTTTCAGTTTCGCCTTGGACTGGAGCCGGTAGGTCAGGCCGAAGCTTATGGCGTCGCTCGGCTTGTAGAGGAGGCCGAAGGTCGCCCCGTATCCCCAGCCCGTGAGGTCCATCACCCGCTGGCCGCGGTTGAACAGCACGGGCGGCTTCGTCGGAAGGATCTGGTATTCGCCCCACTGATCGACCCTGAAGAAACCATAATTGATGTTGAACGTCGCGCCGAACAGGATCTGATCAGTGAGCTTGACAGCGATCGAAGGGGCGATGGTGATCGAGCCGATGAAGCTCTTCCACGTATATGCCTCAACGGGCGGCGTGAAGGCCGACGCGGGCGTGGGATAAATGAACACGGATTCGATCCCGGTGTTGTTCCAGTCCGCGCCCAGGCCCGACAGCGTGTACGCGCCGAGGCCGACGACCACCCTGTCGCCGATGGGCTGGAAATAACCGACGAGGCCCGAGGGGTAGACCTTGGACTTGGTCTCCATGGTGAAGGTGCTCAGGGTATAATCGTTCGTGGGGATGAGGAAGTGGCCCGTCAGCCCGAAGGTCGGCTTCTGGATCAGGGCCAGCCCGGCGGGATTCCAGAAGACCGCCGTGAAGTCGTCCGCGAGGCCGACGTAGGCGCCGCCCATGGCGGTCGCCCGGCCACCGAACCCGTTCAGGTTCAGGCCGTTGGCCAAGAGGCCGGACGTCAAGAGCAAGATGACGGCCGAGCCCAAGCATAATCTTTTCGCCATTTTTCCCTCCACAAATCGGATTCGACCCAATCCTATAATATATCGCCCAAGAGTTGTCAACCCGATAGTTGAACTCGGGACGGAGTGTTCCCGGCCGGCCGGCACCGGACGGGGGACGGGGGATGCGGTTCCCGGCGCCGAAGTGTGGTAGAATCCCGGGCGGAAAGTCATGGGCACGGCGAGATCTCTCCTGTCAATCGCCGGCTATGATCCCTCGGGCGGGGCCGGCGTTTCCCTTGACCTCCGCGTCTTCGAGCGCCTCGGTTTCCGCGGCTTCGGTGTCCTGACATCCGTCACGGCTCAGAATGCAGGGCAGGTGGACGCCGTATTCCCTCTTCCGCCCGGCCTCGTCAGGAAGCAGTATGTGGCCCTGGGCCGGGGGCGGTGCTTAGCGGGCGTCAAGGTCGGGATGGTCGGAAGCCTGGGAAACCTGGCCGAGGTCGCCCGGATCCTGGCCGCCCATCCGGACCTTCCCCGCGTCGTCGACCCCGTGATGAGGTCAAGCTCAGGGGCCGTGCTCCTCGAAAAGAAGGCCGTGCAGAGACTTCTTGGGCTCCTGAGGGGCAAAGCGTCGCTCATCACGCCCAACCTGGATGAAGCCTCGTCCCTTTCTGGCATCCAGGTGAGGACGGTCGATGGGATGATGGAGGCGGCCGGCCGCATCCATGAAGCGACCCTTGTCCCCTGTTTCGTCAAGGGAGGCCATCTCCGGGGCGAAGCCGTCGATGTCCTCTACGACGGCGCCGCGTTCAAGGTCTTCCGGCACCCCCGGATGAGGAGGGAGGTCCATGGGACCGGCTGTTTCCTGTCCGCGGCCATCCTCTGCGGCCTGGCGCGCGGCCTTAGCCTGGAAGAGGCGTGCCGCCGGGGGATCGCTCTGACCGCCCGGGGCATTCAGAACTCCGTGCGCGCAGGCGGGCGCAGGGCGGAGTTCTCTTTTCCCATCTGATCGGCCGCAGTTCTCCCCGGCATCAGGGACCTGAGACAAGTCGGGATGGCTCGACCGCGCTTTTCTACCTGGCTCCGGCACCCGGGGCCGTGCCCGTCGCGGAGTCCGAGCGCAGGATTCTGGCCGCCTTGTCCAGGATGTCCTTAGGAAAGCTCACCCCCTGCTTCCCCGCGGCGTCGAGGTTGAGGTTGATCTTGACGTCGGTCATGGATTGGATCGGAATCCTCCCCGGGCTCTCGCCGTTCTTGACCCGGACGGCGAGTTGGCCCGTCTTGTACCCCATATCATAGAAACTGAAGCCCACGGCGGCACAGGCCCCGAACTCGACCGACCGCAGGAAGCCGCCGACGAGGGGCACCCGGCTCTCCTCGGCCGCCCGGCCCAGGACCTCGAACGAGGGGTTGATCGTGTTGTCGGAGATCGGGAAGAGGACGTCAATCTTCCCGTTGACGAGGACCTGGGCCGCCTGCGGGATGGCGCGGACGTCGGCCACAGGGACGGCCACCACCTCGAACCCGAACTCGGCGGCCGCCTCGCGGGCCAGCTCCATGTAATACTCCGAGTTGACCTCCGACGGCGTCCAGAGCGTCCCCATGCGGCGAGCCCGCGGGAACGCCTCCCGGATGAATCTTACGGCCTGGCGGACGGGACCTGTGGACGCGACTCCGGTGACGCGGGCCAGATGGTCCTCGGGCGATCTTCCGGCTCCGACGAGGAACGGTGTGGCCACGGCGCCGAAGACGACGGGGCTCGTCCGGCCGGCGATCAGGGCCGCCTGGAGGCACTGCGTCGAAAGGGGCATGATCAGGTCGACCTTGTCCCGGGCGTAATCCTGGGCGATCCTCTGGACCTCGGCGACGTCGCCGTTCGCGATCCGGATGCGGACGAGGACGTTTTCGCCGTCGCGCAGGCCGGCGTCCTCGAACGCCTTGAGGATGCCCTTCCGGAGTTCGTCGGCCGTCGGCGAATCCACCGATTGGAAGAGCCCGATCACGTAGAGGCCCGACCTGGAGGAGGACGGCGGAGGCGGGGCGGCCTTCTTGCAGGCGAGACAAAGGAGCACGGCGAGACCCAGCGCGGCGAGCCCGACCGGTCTTTTCATCCCCGTCCTCTCCCTCATCATACCGAAAACGGGGGACTCGAACAACGATTTCATGCGCGGCCGGTGACGGTCCGGAAGCGGTCCGGGTCGATATTTTGCCCGCTCGCAACCAGGAGGACGGTCCGGCCGCGGAAGCCGTCGGGAAAAGAGACCAGCCCGGCCGCCGCGAGCGCGCCCGCCCCCTCGACCATGCGGCCATGGTGCACGTAAATGAGGGCCATAGCCTCCGCGATGGCCGCTTCGCTGACGAGCAGGGTTCGGGCGACGAGGTCGCGATAGAGGGGGAAGGTGATCGACCCCGGCTCGATCCCTCCGGCCACGGCGTCGGCGATCGTCTCCGTCTCGTCGATCTCCACGAGGCGGCCGGCCGCGACCGAGGCGGCCATAAAAGCCGACGTCATGGGTTCGACGCCGACGGTCCGCGCGGTCGGCTTCTCCGCCCGCAGGAAGGCCGCGATGCCTGTGATGAGGCCTCCCCCGCCGACGGGGACGAGGACGTCGTCGAGGCCGGGGAGGTTGTCAAGGGCCTCGAGCCCGACCGTGCCGGCGCCTTGGATAATGTCCAGGTCGTTGTAAGGCGAGACGAAGACGCGGCCCGTGCGCCCGGCCTCGGCCCGGGCGTGAATTTCCGTCCGGCCGCAGTCCGACCCGAAGTATGCGATGTCCACGCCCAGCGCCTCGAGCTTGTTCTTCTTGACCTCGGCCGCCGTCTCCGGCAGGAACAGCTTGAGGGCGACGCCCTCGAGCTTCGCGGCGCGGCTGATGGCCAAACCATGGTTCCCGGTCGAGGCGGCGACGACGCCCCGCGCCCGTTCTTCGGGCGTGAGCGAACGGAGCTTGTTCAGGGCGCCGCGGAACTTGAACGAGCCGGTCGTCTGATCGCATTCCCACTTGATAAAAGCGCGCGCGCCGGTCCGCTCGCTCAGGGCCGGGGAGAATTCAACCGGCGTGCGGACGATGTCATTCTTGACACGCGCGTAGGCGGCGCGGACGCCCGCGGCGAGATCGCGCGGGTCCGGAGGCGGGATCGTCATCGGCCCCAAAGATAAGTCGGTCGGCAGGCGATGTCAAATCCCCCTCAGGACGGCGCACGCCAATAATAAAGATGGGACCCCGAGCTCAACCTTCTTTGATGATTGTTCCTTCGGGCCGACTGAGAAGATGCGCGCCAGCGGCGGCGATTTTCTGTGGCGGCCGGAGACGCTTTTCCTTACAATAGGGCCGATCATGGCAAAATACCATATCGGCACGGCGGGCTGGAGCTACGAGGACTGGGAGGGCGTCGTCTACCCGGTCCGCAAGCCCCGAGGCTTCCACCCTCTCCTCTACCTGGCGAACTACATCAACTTCATCGAGATCAACAGCACGTTCTACCGGCCGGCCGCGCCCGCCCTGGCCGTGTCTTGGCTCAAGAAGGTCGAGGGGCACCCCGACTTCCTCTTTTCCGTCAAGCTCCACCAGGTTTTTTCGCACCAGCGGCGGGACTTTTCCCAGAAGGACGTGGACGACTTCAAGGCCGGGATCGAGCTCCTCCGGGTCCGCGGCCGCCTGGCCGCCCTGCTCATCCAGTTCCCCTGGTCCTTCGTCCGCACGGACGCCAACACGGATTATCTCCTGCACCTCTTTAGCCTGTTCGCCGGCTACCCTCTCACCCTGGAGGTCCGTCACGCGAGCTGGGACGTGCCGGGTTTTTACACCCTTCTCCGCGAGAACGGCGCGGCGTTCTGCAACATCGACCAGCCGCTCTTCAAGAACTCGATCGGCCCCTCGGCCGTCAGCACCAGCCCCGATTTCGCCTACGTCCGGCTCCATGGACGGAACACCGAGAATTGGTTCCGGGAGGGCGCGGGACGAGACGACCGCTACGATTATCTCTACTCGGCCAGTGAGCTCGACGGATGGATCGAACGGATCAAGGAGCTCGGCGCGAAGAGCTCCAAGGTCTATGTCGTCACGAACAACCATTACCGGGGGCAGGCCATGGCCAACGCCCTCCAGATCAAGAACATGATCACCGGCGAAAAAGTGGACGTCCCGGAGCTGCTCCTCGAGAAGTACCCGGTGCTCAGGGAGATCGTCCGCAAGATCCGGCGCGGGCAGATGGACCTCTTCCTCGAGAAGGGAGGCCCGGACGACGCCGCCGACAAGGATGGGAAGCCATGATGTGGTGGGAAAACGAATTTGCGACCGTCAAGCGGAACCGTCTTTATCTCGCGGGCCGGAGGGCGGAAGATCTCGCCGCCAGGTACGGGACTCCCCTGTATGTCTACGGGAAGGAGGCCGCCCTGGCGCGGTTCCGGTTCCTGGAGGCCATTTTGGCCGAGTGCTCCCCCGTCGACGCCTGGATCTGCTACGCCATGAAGGCCAACCCCCACCCGGGGCTGCTCGCCCTGCTCAGGCGGAGCGGCGCCCGGATCGACGCCGTCTCACCGAACGAGGTTGCGGCGGCCATGGTGGCCGGCTTCCCCCCGGAGCGCATCCTCTTTACGGGGACCAGCGTCAGCCGCGACGACCTCGAGCGGGTTCTCGCCGTCGACGGCCTGACCGTCAACATCGACGCCCCCGAGGAGCTCGAGCTGATGGGCCGCGTCAAGCGCCGCCGCTTCCCGGGCAAGCGGGTGCGTGTCTCGGTCCGCTGGAATCCCGGTATCGGCCGGGGCTTCAACCCCCGAGTCGTCACGGCCGGGGCCCGGACGTCCGAGGGGACGCCCATCAAGTTCGGGGTCGAGGAGCGGAAGGTCGTCGCCGTCTTCGAGCGCGCCCGCTCCCTCGGGTTCGTCCCGGTCGGACTCCACCACCACCTCGGCTCCGGATGGGTCAAGGAGGATTTCCCAGCCGTGCGGGAGGCCGTCGGCAAGATCGTGCGAAAGGCCCGGGAGCTCAAGGACCTGGGCCATCATCTTGAGTTCCTCGACTTCGGAGGCGGCTTCGGCCCGCGCTATACGGAAGAGCAGGGGCTGTTCCCCGTCGGACGTTACCTCCGCCTGATCTCGCGGGCCGTGGCGGACGCCCGGCTCGGCCTGAAGGCCATCGCCATCGAGCCGGGAAAGTTCCTGGTCGGGGACGCCGGGGCCGTCCTCCTCCGCGTCGAATACGTCAAGGAGAGCTACGGCAACCTTTTCGCCTGCGTCAACGGCGGGACCTACAACACCGTGCCCAGGCCGGCCATCTACCTCCAGGCCCACCACGAGATCGTGAACGCCTCGCGGGTCCTGGGGACGCCGAAGGCCCGGCTGACAGTGGCCGGAAACCTCTGCGAAACGGGCGACGTCTTCGGCAAGGAGCGGCTCATGCCGGTGCCGAAGGCGGGGCAGGTGTTGGCCGTGCTCGTGGCCGGGGCCTACTGCCGCAGCATGGCTTCGAACTTCAACCTGAGGGACATCCCCCGCGAGGTCCTTATCTAGGCGGCCCGGCTGGAGCCCATGGACATCCTCCTCCCGCTGCGGACCCCCCGGCCGGACGCCGCCCATTTCACCGACATTCTCATGGGCCGGGCGCGGGGCGGCCGCGTCCCGCTCGTCGAGTACCTCGTCGACGAAGCCGTCCTTCGCCCCGTCGTCGAGACGATCCTCGGCCGGCGATGGGCGCCGGCTCTGGGCGACCGGGCCTCCGCCGAAGGCTACTTCGATAATTTCATCGCCTTCTGGCACCGGCTCGGCTATGACTGCGTTCGGTTCGAGCTGGGCCTGCCTTTCGTCGAACCCAAGCTCGAGGCCGCGGGCCCGACACCGGAAGGGTTTCCTCCGCGCGTGTGGGCCGAGGAGCACCGAGGCGCCATCATGAGCTGGGATGATCTCGAACGTTACCCCTGGCCCCGCGTCGCGGACTTTGACTTTTTCCCTTTCGAATACATCCTCCGCCACCTTCCGGAGGGGATGGGGCTCCTGACCTGCCACGCCGGCGGGCCCTTCGAGCACCTGTCCTGGATCATGTCCTATGAAGGCTTGTGCCTCGCCCTGATCGATGACCGGAAGCTCGTTCAGGCGGTTGCGGACCGTGTCGGAGGGCTGATCCTCGATTTTTACCGGAACCTCCTCGACCTCGGCGGCATCACGGCCGTCTTCGCCGGCGACGATATGGGCTTCCGTTCGGCGACTCTCGTCTCCCCCGCCGACCTCAGGGCCTTCACTCTCCCATGGCACAAGAAGATCGCCGTCCTGGCGCACGGCCGGGGCCTGCCCTATTTTCTCCACTCGTGCGGGAACGTCGAAACGGTCATGGGGGACCTCATCGACGACGTCGGGATCGACGGCAAGCATTCGTTCGAGGACGCCGTCATGCCCGCGGAGAATTTCCAGGAGCGGCACGGCGGCAGGATCGCTGTCCTGGGAGGGGTCGACGTCAACATTCTCGCCGCGGGAACTCCGGCGGACGTCCGGGCGCGGACCCGTCGGCTCATTGAAACGTGCGGGCGCCGCGGCCGTTTTGCCGTGGGTTCGGGGAATTCGATCCCGAACTACGTCCCCGCCGCGAACTACCTGGCCATGGTGGAAGAGGCGCTCCGATAGAGCCGGGGCAGGCCGGCGGGTCGCCTATTTTCCGAGGAAGGCGATGATCTCTTCGAGGTCGGGAAGCTGGGGGATATCGTAGACCTTGATGAAGGAGACGCGGCCGTGCTCGTCGACGACGATGTTGGCCCGCTCGGAGAACCCTTCCTCCTTACGGAAAACGCCCCAAGCGTGGGCCACGGCCCCGTGCGGCCAGAAATCGCAGAGGAGGCGCGTCTCCTTGAGACCGAGCTCCTTGGCCCAGGCGTGCTTGGCCGGGATGGAGTCGACGCTGATGCCGACGGCCACCGTGTTGAGGCCGTCGAGCGCCGCCGTGTGTGCTTCCAGGGCCCTCATCTGGTCGGCGCAGACACGAGTCCAGGCCAGCGGATGGAAGGACAGGAGAACCCTTTTCCCAGCGAAAGCGGAGAGTTTGAACTCCCGGTTGTGGTGATCCATAAGCGTGAAATCCGGAGCGATGTCCCCGACCCAGATCGTCTGCGTGTTTCCCATGTTCAACCTCCCCACGCGGCGGTGATCAGGAACGCCTGCCAGGCCCGCCCATTATGCCATGCCCGGTGGGGAAAAACAAGGCCGGCAGGTCCTTGCTCGGGGTCAAGCTGGCGACGGGCGGGGCCGCGGCGAAGGGCATCGCCTTCCCGATAATCCCGGCCGCCGAATCCGACCTGGGCTATAGCGAGGGCCACGGCGTCGACCCGGACATCGTCGTCGACAACCCGCCGCACGCGACGTTCCTGGGAAAGGACGTCCAGCTCGAAGCGGCTGTCAAGTATCTCCAGGAGCTGATCAAGAAGCAGCCGGTCGAGGTCCCCAAGCACCCGCCGTACCCGGATAAGAGGCGCTAAGCCGGCTGCCGGAGCCGCATCGCTTCCTTATCCGACGTGGATGATGGAGACGGGGCAGATATCAGCCCCGGCACGGGCGCACGCCTCGAGGTCTTTGGGGACCTCTCCGGCGGCCAGGCTTCCGCCCTCTCTATAAGGTTGGGTAATCTGGCTCAGGCCGTCGTCCTTATTTTCCTCGAAGACGTCGGGGCACTCGGCATAGCAGGCTCCGCAGGCGATGCATTCGTCGCGGTCGATGGTGATTCTCACGGGGCCCTCTTCTTGGATGAGTCGCCTCCCGGCGTTCACATCGACAGACTGACGTCGAGAAAGCGCGCCTCTTTCGGTTGGGGGAGCCTCTCGTCGTCACCGAGGCCATCTTCGACCAGGACCTGAACGAGGTCCTTGAGGTTGGCGACGGCATCCTCGTAGGACGAGCCCCGAGCCCGGCAGTCGGGAAACTCCGGGCAACAGGCCGCCCACCCATCGACGTCCCGGGTAACATAAACTGAAAACCGATAGGTGTTCATTTCAACCTCCGTCCCGCCTGTTCGCGGCACTTAAGCACATCCCGTCCCGTGTCTCCATGTGAAATCTCTTGCCAGAAACGTGCCAAACCTTCGCCCCAGATAGGCCGTCGGACTTTGTAAATTCTCGTGCCTCTTCTCATCAGAACCCCTTTAAAAACGCGCAATTGTAGATCTTGGGAATGCCCTCGCCGTCCCTCCTCACCTCGCCCCGCAAGAGACAGACCGGGGGGGTGCCGTACGTCACGCACCGGCTCTCGCCAATCCCCTCCAGGATCCCCGTTTCGTCCTCGAACAGATAAAAATACTTCGCGCCGCCCGGCCTCGCCCCGCCGTTCCCGCCCCCGTTCGCCCCGTACGTCACGCGCTCGCGGGCGTCCACGACCCGGACGACGAGCTCGACCAGGGTGCCCGCGCAGTCCTTGAGGTCCCTGATCCTCAGCTCCGGCCGTTTCCCCTCGTACAGATCGAGTTCATCCCCGTCCGGGAGGAAGCCCAGCGACTCGCAGAGCATCCGCCGCTTCTCGTCCGAGGTCACGTCGGCGACCTCCTCCATGTGCTCGAGACCCTGGAAATAGCGGAGGATCTGATGCGTCCGCCGCGGCTCGAGGGAATCGAAGACGCCCGCCCTGATGAGCGCCAGCAGCTCCGCCTTCGTCGGTTTCGTCCGGGCCAGGAAATCCTCGACCGAAACGTAGCCGCCGCCGTTCGTCCGCTCGCCGATGACCCGGTCGATCGTCTTTGTCCCGAGCCCCTTGATAGAGCCGAGGCCGACGCGGATCGCCTCCCCGCCCGGGCCGGCCTCGACCTCGAACCGGCAGAGGCTCCGGTTCGCGTCCGGCGCCAGGATCCGGATGCCGTTCCGTTTGGCCTCGGCGACGTACTCGGCAAGGTCGTAGTATCCCCCGCCCGCGTTGAGCACGGCCGCGAAATACGGCACCGGGTGGTGGACCTTGAGGTAAACGGCCTGGTAGGCCATGTGGGCGTAGGAGGCGCTGTGGGCCTTGTTGAAGGAATAGGAGGAGAATTTCTCCATGGTCCGCCACAGGCGCTCGACCTCCGGCGCCGCATAGCCGCGCTCGGCCGCCTCCCGGAAGAATTTTTGCCGGAGGACGGGGTCCCCGCCTTTCCGTTTCAGGCTCCGGCGCAGCAGGTCGCCCTCCTCCGGCGGCATCCCGGCCGCGCGCTCGGCGACCTGCATGACCTGCTCCTCGTAGAGGAGGATGCCGCCCGTCTCAGGCAGGATCCGGGCCAGGAAGGCGTCGTCACTGGGGTCCCGTGCCCCGGCTGCCCCCCGGCCGCTCCGGCGCCGCAGCAACGCCTCCTTCATGCCGCTCTCGGTCGGGCCCGGCCGGACGAGGGCCAGGGCCTGCGTGATCTCGAAGATGTCCGCCGGTTTCATCCGCCGCAGCAGGTTCATCATGGCCGGGCTTTCGACTTGGAAACAGCCGATGGTCCGCGCCGTCCGGAGCGCCGCATAGGTCCCGGCGTCGCCGGCCGGGACCGTCCGCAGCCGCAGCTTCGCCTTCGTCTCGGAGATCGCCGCGAGGCCCCGGACCGAGAGGAGGTCGAGCTTGATCAGCCGCAGGTCCTCGACGGCGTCCTTGTCGAAGTGGGTCATGCGCAGCCCCTTGGCCGAGGTCTCGAGCGGCAGGCACCGCTCGACCGGCGCGGCCGTCAGGATGACGCCGCCGACATGGAGCGAAATCTCGTGGTAGACGTTCTGGAGCCCGGCGGCGAGCTTCCAGACATCGAGGAACCCGGACGCTGGCGCGGCCGTCCGCAGGTATTCCGGTTCCGCGAAATACGGGACCCGCTTGCTGTAGCCCCGCGCCTCCTCGGGCGGGACACCGAACGCCCGGAGCGTCTCGTAGAGCGCCGATCGGGCGCCGAAGTTCTTGAGGCTGCAGACGTAGGCCGCGCCCGTCTTGCCCGCGCCGTAGGTCTCGAGGACATAGTTCAGGACCTCGTCGCGGCGGCTCGAGTCGAAATCGATGTCGATGTCCGGCGGGTCGGGCCGGCCGCGGTTGAGGAACCGCTCGAAGTAGAGGTCGAATTCCAGGGGATTGACGTGGGAGACGCCGAGGAGCCAGGCCAGGAAGGACGACGCGCCCGAGCCCCGCAGGTTGTGGAGGATGCCGCGGCGCCGGGCGAACTCGACGACGTCGTGGACGACGAGGAAGTAGGGACCGAAGCCGGCCCGCTCGATCGCGTCGAGTTCGCGGCGGGCCCGCTGCCGCTCCTTCCAGGTCAGGCTCTTCGCCGCCGTCAGGCGCTCCATGACGACGTCGCGCAGGGTCCGTGGGAAGAGGTCGGCCGGGAGGTTCGGCACGATGTCGTCGAAGGCGAAATCGCACTTCTCGGCGACCTCGAAGGTGCGGGCGAAGGACCCCCGGGCAGCGTCGCCGAAGCGGCGCAGGGCGAGGGCCTCCTGGTCGGGCCCGAAGACCCTGACCTCGGCGAGGAGCCGGTCGCGCTCGGGCGGATAGGGGATTTTTTCCTCGATGGCCCGGAGGAGGACGAGCCGCTCCGGGCTCGCCAGGTACTTGAGCGGGTTGGCCCAGACGACGGGCAGGCCGGCGAACGGATCAGGGACGGGATCGGGGGCATGCCTCTGAAGGACGTATCCCCCGACCTCTGTCAGCCGCTCGAAGTTCGAAAAGTCGGCGCCCAGATAGAGGTCGCCGGGCGCGACCTTCTCCCGCAGGTCGGCCAGCATCGCGGCTTCGCTCGTCCATCTTTCGTTCGGCGGGACGCCGGTCCCCGGCCTTCCCTCTTCCTTTTTTGCCTCTTCACTTCTCCCCGCCCTCGCGCCGGGCACGCAGATCACAACGAGGCCGGACGCGTCCCGGATCTCCTTCCGGTTGAAGATCTCCATCAGGTTGCCGTAGCCCTCGCGGCCGCGCACGAGGAAGACGAACCTCCGGCCGTCGACCTCGAGTTCGCACCCGAACAGGGACTTGAACCCGCCCGCCGCCGCCGTCCGCTTCCACTTCCCCCAGCCGTAGAGGTTGCCCAGGTCCGTGAGGGCCGCCGCCGGGATGCGATGCCGCCCGGCCCAGCCCAGGGCCTCCTCAGGCGTGACGCTCCCTTGCCCCCGGCTGTACACGGAGTGGATGCGGAGAGGTACGAACATCGGAGAGCTATCTCGTCAGCGACGCGGTCTTCAGCACGTAGCCGCGCCGCGGCTCGAAGGCGTAGATCGCATCGAGCATCTTCTCCCGGGCCGTGAGGACGGACCCGAACCCGTACTTTTCCCGGACGCTGTCGAGGGCCCGGCCCAGCTTCTCGGGCCGCTCCGAGTACGGCTCGAAGAGCGACAGGGGCCGCACCCGGACCAGGTCCGAGGCCTTGACTCCGACCAGGCGCAGGGCCAGCCGCGACCCTTCGATGAGCTCCAGGAACAGCGCCTCGGCGATCTTGTAGATCCGTCCCATGTCCTGGAGGGGCGTCAGGACGAGCCGCCGCTTGATCTCGGTCCCGAAGTCCGAGTAGCGGGCCTTGACCTCGATGACGTGGGCGTAGAGGCGGTCCTCCCGCAGGGCCAGCGTCAGCCGGTCGCAGAGGTAGGCGAGGTGGGCCAGGAGCATCTTCCGGTCCCAGAGGTCTTCGAGGAAGGTCGTCTCCCGCGACACCGACTTCGGCAGGGCGCGCGTGACGATGGACCGGCTGTCGATGCCGCGCGACTGGAGATAGATGTCCTCCCCGTTCTCGCCGAACAGCGAATGGAGGGTCGTTCGCGGCAACCCCCACAGCCCGCCGATCCTGTGGATGTTCATCAGGCGCAGGATGACTTGGGCCTTGGGACCAATGCCGGGAAGGGCCTCGATCGGGAGGTCGCGCAGAAAGCCCTCCTCTTCGCCCTCGCGGACCTCGAAGAACCCGGCCGGTTTGGCCTTCTTGGCCGCGAGCTTGGCCAGGATCTTGTTCGGGGCGGCGCCGACCGAAACCGTGATGCCCAGCTCGCGCTCGACCCGGCCCTTCATGTCGCGGGCCGTCTCCGTGAACGAAGGATAGAGGGGGCCGCAGCGGGTGAGCTCGAGGTAGGCCTCGTCGAGGGAGGCCTCCTCGATGTCGGGCGTGTAGGCGCCGAGGACGCGGAAGAAGCGCTCGGAGAACGCCTGGTAGACCTGGTGGTTGCCGCGGACGAAGATCCCCTGGGGACAGAGCTTGTAGCACTGGCGGAGGGGCATGCCGGTGCGGACGCCGTGCTTGCGGGCCTCGTAGGAGCAGGTCGCGGCGACACCGCGCTCGTGAGCCAGGCCGCCGACGATGACCGGCAGCCCCTTGAGGGCCGGGTTGAGCAGGACCTCGACGGAGGCGAAAAAGGCATCGATGTCGACGAGGACGACGTAGCGTGAGGCAGGCATACCTCTCCCTTTCATTCTTGTCAGATCTATTTTTTCGAAGCGAGCCGCGGGACAGCCTAGGGCGTCATCTCACGGCCTACTCCCCGTTCAATACTTCCTCAGGACTCCGACGACCCGGCCCAGGATCCTCGCGTCCCCGGCCTCGATCGGCTGGAAGGCCGGGTTCTCCGGCACGAGGTAGACCCGGCCGTCGTCCTGTCTCAGGCGCTTCAGGGTCACCGACCCGTCCCCGAGCATGGCCACCACCATCTCCCCCGAGCTGGCCGTGTTCGTCCGCTCGAGGAGGACATGGTCGCCGTCGTCGATGTAGGCGTCGATCATGCTCTTGCCGTCCACCCGGATGCAGAAGATGTTGCCGCGCCGCCGGCCGACCATCCAGGCCGGGACGTCCATGGCCTCGTCCGAGACGTCGAAGGCCTCGCGCGGGCCGCCGGCCGGGACAAGCCCCGCCACCGGCACCTTGACCTGGCTCTCGAGGAGGGCCGGGAAGCCGGCGACCCGGATCTCGCCGCCCTCGCGGGCGAGATACCCCTTCCGCTCGAGGCTCTGGAGGTGCTTGAAGACGGCCGAGGGGTTGGCCATCCTGAGGGCGGCGGCCAGGCCGCGGACGGTCGGGGCGTAGCCGTGCTCGAGGACGAAATCCTCGACGGCCCGCAGGACCGCCGCCTGTTTGACGGTGAGTTCCTTTCGGAGTTTGTTTACCATTTTGTTCACCACAAATAAGATAATGCTACCGTAAGCGCTTGTCAAGAGGGAAAGTTAAATTTTTGAGCGGCCCCCCCGACTCTAAGGGTCGGGCGCTCGCGCTTCCGCGCTCTCCGGAAACGCCCTCACTTGAGGACTTTGATCAACGTCCCGGCCGGCGGCACGGCCGTGAGGTCCAGTCCGTTGAGAACGGCGAACTGGGACCGCAGGTTCTCGGCCAGCCCCGCCTTCCGGAAAATGTCCTGGAGCGTGTCCTTTCCCCAGGCCTTCACCAGGGCCAGGCGCTTGGGCTGCCGGTTGAGAAGGGACGGGTCCGTGAGCTCGCGGAAGGAGCCCACGACGCGCCGGAATTCCGACTCGTATTTCGCAAAGTCGGTCGCGGCGCTGAGCGCCGAGAACGTAAAGACGTGTTCGCCTTTCTTGAGGTAGGACCGCCGCATCTGCACGGCCGCCTGGTTCTCTGCGGTGACGTTGTAGGTTTGTTCGTAGCCGGCCAGGCCATTGATCGTCGTTCCGCCCTCGGCGAGGAGCTTTCCGCCCGTGATCTCAGCGGCCTTTTTCCGGGCGTAACCCTCCGGCCCCTCCACGCTCTTTTCCGCCAGGAGGAGGACCCCCGCTTTGCCGTCGGCCGTGGCCAGCGTCACATGGGCCGGCGTGTTCTCGACCTGCCAGCCGGCGGGCACGACGAACGCACAGCGGAGCCCGGGATGGTAGAACGTCGACCCCTCGACGAACCCCTGCCGCGGGTCCTCGCCGTAGACGATGTTGTCGACGGACCGGAGGTAGGGCTCGGGCCTGCGGGCCAGGGCCTTGTCCTCGGGTTTGAGTATCGCCTTGACGTTCTGGATCCGCTCGCTCGTCAGCGGATGGGTCGAGAGGAAGCCGGGCAGGGACTTCCCGGCCGAATGGTCACCCGATCGATCCAGGGCCTCGAAGAAGACGGCGATGTCCCCCGGGTCGTATCCTCCCAGGCGGGAGTATCCGACACCGAGGGCGTCCGCCTGCCGCTCGTCATCGCGGCTGTATTTCAGGAACAGGACCTGGAGACCAACCCCGGCCGCCCCGGAATACTTGGCGAATGTCCTGCTAACGGCGCTTCCCACGGCCAAGCCGACCTGGGCGAGGATCTGCTGGTTCATCTGTCTCACGGAATGGCGCGCGTTGACGTGACCGATCTCGTGTCCGAGGACCCCGGCCAGTTCGGCCTCGGAAGTCATGAGGGCCAGGATGCCGCGGGTCACGTAAACGGACCCCCCCGGAACGGCGAAGGCGTTGATGACCGGGCTGTCGAGCACGGAGAACCGCCATGGGAGGCCGGGCCGCTGGCTCTTGGCGGCCAGGGCCAAGCCCATCTTGCCCACGTAGGCCGAGAGGGCGGGGTCACTGTACAGCCCGTACTGGCCGAGGACCTCGATATCGGTCTGGCGGCCCATCTCGATCTCCTGGGATTCGGAGATGAGGCTCAACTCCCTGTGCCCGGTGACCGGGTTGACGGCGCAGGACACGGCCAGGACGGCCAGCATAAGGACGGCTATCCATTTAAGTTTCATCGGGTTTCTCCTCCCACCTCTTGCGCCATGAGCGAATGGCCTCAAAATCATATCGCCGGGCCCGGAAAGAGTCAAGATTGAGAGATCGATGACGAGCCTCTTCTGATGAGAATTCGATTGCCGATGGCGCCCATGTCCCCTAGAATGGGTAAATCCTAGACAAAAACGCCTGGGGGACGGGTCTATTAAGGTAGAGCGGACGAGAACCGGAACGAGATGAAGCCCGACGAGCTCTACGACCGCTACGGGGAGAAGATGTATCACTATCTGGCCCTCAGACTTGGATCCCCGGAGGACGCCGAGGACGTCCTCCAGGAAACGTTCTGCCGCCTGGCCCGGTACGAAGTGCGTTGGGCCTTCGTCCGCCATCCGAGGGCGTATATCTTCAAGGTCCTGAGGAACGAGGCCAACCGGCATCTCGCCCGGCGGATCAAGCAGCGGGCCGGCGATCAGGTGGATATCGACGAGGCGAGGGGACTCGCGTCCGTCATCGAGGCGCCCGCCGATGCCGACGCCGGGCTTATCGTCCGGGCTCTGGGCGAGCTCCCGGACGAGCAGAGGGAGGTTATCGTTCTTAAGGTCTTGCAGGATTTCTCGTTCAAGGAAATCGCAGCGGTCTGCGGGCTCTCGATCAACACGGCTGCCAGTCGTTACCGTTACGGAATCGAGAAGCTCCGCTCGTCGATGGAGGGGAAGGTATGAAAGGCAACGGGGATCGGAAGGTCGAAGACATGCTGCGATCGGCTGAGCTGAAGCCGGCGCCTCCGGGGTTGAGGGAGAGGGTTTTAGAGGCGGCCGTCAAGCATAAAGAGGAAGCGGGCTGGATGACTCCCCTGCTGAGGTGGTGTCTCGCCGGTTGCGCGGTCGCTCTGTCGGTCATCTTCATCGCGGACGGCCTCGTTGCCCGAACCCAGCGGGACCGCCTTCAGGCGTTCTTCGGCGGATCGCGGCCGGCGCGAAACCCGGCAGATGATAACAGCCGGGTGCTGGCCGAAGTCTGTGGAGAATCTGTTTCCGGGAAGATGCTCGCCCAAAACGAACTGGCCGGCGCCCAAAAACCGAAGGCTAACGAACTCCGCCGGGAAAACATGATCAGGGAATTGTTAAAGGAGGATTTCGATGGCAGCGAAAGCACGAAGAATAGTCATTAAGATCGTTGCTGTTCTGGTCATCGTTGTTACGTCAGTTTTGCTCGTCCGGGCCGTATTCAACTACACGACCGGGAAGACACTCGAGAAATACCTCGCCAAAGCCAAGGCCGAGGGGATCCCTTTGCGCATGGCGGACATCGCTCCTCGTTGTGCCGACTCCGATAACGGGGCCCTCCCATGGAAGGCGGCAGAAGCGTTGTTCATTCTTCCGGAGCCAGTGGAGAGAAAGCTCACGGCAGATACCGTTGGGGCGTTCTTTGACGGGAAGCCCCTGGACGACGCAGCCCGTAAAACGCTGACCGCCCTTTGCGAAAGAAACCGGAGGGTTTTCGAACTCATCGCCGAGGCCGCGGCCAAACCATGCTTCAGGTACGGTGACTGGACGAAGGACCCCTGGTCCATCGAGCAGCTCAAAGCGATCAAAACGATCCAGGCCACACGCCTTCTCGGCTTCGACGCCGTGCTCCAGGCGGACGCCGGGCGAGTCGAGATGAGCCTGGAGGAGTGCCGTAACGGGATGCGCTTTATCCGGAAATTGACGGACGAGCCCCTGCTCATCAATGACCTCGTCGCCCTGGCCGAGATGAAGGCTCTTCTCATCTGTTTCGACCGGGTCGTCCAGGGAAGGGCCATGGACTCTTCCGGCCTCGCCGCTTGGATAAAGGAGATGGACATCGCCTCCTGGCGCGAAAAGTTCTTCCGCTGGATCCCTGCGGAAAGGCTTATGGGCCTCGAGTGGGGGCTCAGGACGATCGGCGGGATGCCGAGAGTTTCTTCGGAGTCGCTCAGCCTATCGAGTGATCAGAAGGCCGTCGACAGGTTTTTCTATTGGCTTGTCAGGCCGGTCTTGAAATCTCAGTTCATGTTGGTTCACAAACGGTATGGAGACATCGAGAAGAAATCCGGCGAACCCTACTACGAACTGATCGATTTTCTGGATAAAGAGAGGATCGTCCCCTGGTACTACAGAGCGACGGGGGTCCTCCTGGCCGATTTCCGCGGTGTTTTCGTAAAAGAAGCGACCCTCGAAGCCATGATGCTGACAACCCAGGCCGGGCTGGCCTGCAAGATCTATAAAAACAATACGGGACACTATCCCGAGAACCTCGAAGCGCTGGTTCCGGAGATCCTGGCTAAAGTCCCCATCGATCCGTTCACGGGAAAGCCCCTTGTCTATAAGATCGAGAACGGCGAGCTCCTCATTTACAGCCTGGGGTCAAACCTGAAGGACGACGGCGGCCGGGGGACTTACATGATCACACAGCTCGTTATGGAAAAAGACGACGACTGGACCTGGCGCGAGAAGGTCAGATAGCCCCGGCCTTCCCTTTTTCGCATTCCGATGTTAAGATGGGCCCGGCTTTCGGATTTCCCCAGGGATCTCAGGGGGATCGAGGATTGAGACAAGGAACCGGGACGCCCGCGACTTTCCCGCCTGGACGTGACCACACCCGCTATCGCCTGCTCACGGCGCGGCATGTCCGCCGCTCGACGTGCGGCGGCCGGCCGGTCCTCCGCGTGGCCGACGAGGCCCTGGAGGCGATTGCGCGCGAGGCCTTCACGGAACTCGCCTTCCACCTGCGCCCCGCCTTCCTGGCCCGGCTCCGGGCGCTCGTCGACGATCCGTCGGCATCGGAGAACGACCGGTTCGTGGCCGGGGCCCTCCTGAGGAACGCCGCCATCGCCGCCGAGGGCGTGCTTCCTCTCTGCCAGGACACCGGGTCCGCCCAGATCTTTGGCTACAAGGGCCACCTCGTCATGACCGCGGGCCGGGACGCCGCGGCCCTCGAGCGGGCCGTGCGGAGCGTTTACCGCGGGCGGAACCTGCGCTATTCGATCATGGCCCCGCTCACGGTCTTCGAGGAAGCGAACACCGCGACGAACCTGCCCGGCCAGATCGACATCCAGGCCGGCGCTGGCCTCGAATACTGGTTCGCCTTCATGGCTAAAGGGGGCGGGTCATCCAATAAGACCGCGCTCTTCCAGGAATCGAAGGCCCTCCTCGAGGAAACGGCCCTGGCCGCCTTCCTGACCGACAAGGTCAGGGCCTTGGGCGTCGCGGCATGCCCACCCTATCGTATCGCCGTCGTCGTGGGCGGCCTCTCGCCCGAGATGACGCTCAAGACGGTCAAGCTCGCCTCGGCCGGCTTCCTCGACGGGCTCCCCAAGCGGGGGGGGCGCGACGGGAGGGCCTTCCGCGACGCCGCGTGGGAGGCGCGGCTGATGGGTATCGCCCGCGCGACCGGGCTCGGCGCCCAGTTCGGCGGGACGGCGCTGGCCCACGAGACGCGTTTCATCCGGCTGCCGCGCCACGCCGGGTCCTGCCCGGTCGGGATCGGGGTTTCCTGCAACGCCGACCGGAACATGCTCGGCAAGATCACTCCGGAGGGCGTATTCCTGGAGGTCCTGGAAAAAGACCCGGCCCGGTTCTTAAGGGGCGTCCCGGAGGATCCGGGGAGGCCCGCCGTCCGCCTCGACCTCGACCGTCCGATCGAAGAGATCGCCAGCGACCTCGCCGCCCTGCCGGCCGGGACGATGCTGAGCTTGTCCGGGCCGCTTATCGTGGCCCGGGACATCGCCCACGCCCGCCTGTGGAAGACTCTTCGCTCGACCGGGGACGTCCCGGACTACTTCCGAAAGCACCCCGTTTATTACGCAGGCCCGGCCAAGACCCCGGCGGGGAGAGTCTCCGGGAGCTTCGGGCCAACGACCGCCCAGCGCATGGACGGCTACTTGGATGGGTTCATGACGGCCGGCGCGTCCCTGATCACACTAGGCAAGGGGAACCGCTCGCCGGCGGCCGTCGAGGCCTGCCGGAGACACGGCGGATATTTCCTGGGGACGATCGGCGGCGCGGCCGCCCTCATCGCCGACAAGCATATCGTCCGGAGTGAGGTCGTTGATTTCGCCGACCTTGGCATGGAGGCCGTCCGGAGGATCGTCGTCAAAGACCTCCCGGCCTTCCTCGTCTGCGGGGCGAAGGGCGGAGACCTCTATTCCGGCGGGGGGACCTCAGCCTGAGCGGCGCCCGGCCGGCCCAGTGCGGCTGCGGCTGGCGGCGTCAATTGTCGCGACGGACCTCGACGCGGTCGAGGCCGCGCTCGTTGAACTCCTTCTCGTACCTCTCGACGAGAGGGCGCTCCTTCTCCATCCCTTCATCCGTCGACAGTTCCCCGAGGGCGTCCTCACCGTGCTTGCGAAGGTAGTCGCGGTCGGCCATGCGGTAGATGAGCTGGTCCCAGAAGGTGTTGTCGTTGTAGAAATCGACGGCCTCCGTCATCTTCTCCTCGAGCTCATGGGACGGGACGGACCTCCCCTCATCGTCGACCTCCACGTAGTCCTCGAGGCCGTTCTTGGCCGCTGCGGCCAGGACGAGGCTCTCGACCTCGTCGAACTCCTCGATGATGTCCTCGTTACGCCAGCTGTTCCCCAGCCAGTTGCCGAGGAAGACGAGCTTAGCCAGGGTCTCGAGCTGTTCCTTCGTCAATTCGATCTTCATGGTGCCCTCTGAGCAAAATATATCACGTTCCCGCCCCTCCGCCAATCCGGGCCGCCGTGGTATACTTCTTCCAAGGAGAGTCAGCCATGGGACGATATGACGAATTCGCGAAATTCCGGCTGGAGATGAACCGGAAGATCCTCGACCAGGGGACGGTCGAGATCAAGCGGTTTTTCGGCGTCGACGAGCGGACCTACCACGCCGGCGCCCTGGACGCCCGGACGAAGGAACTGATGGGCCTCGCCGCCTCCATGGTCCTGCGCTGCGACGACTGCGTCAGCTACCACATCATCCAGGCGCTCGGCCAGGGGGCGACGAACGAGGAACTGTTCGAGACCTTTACCGTGGCGCTCGTTGTCGGCGGGTCCATCGTCATCCCCCATCTGAGAAGGGCCGTGGCCTTCCTCGAAGAGATGAGGGGGCGCGCCGGGGAAGGGCCCGGGTCCGGTCCGCGGAAATGACCGGAAGCGCCGGGGATCTCTCCATTTTCTCACCCCGCCCCTATATAATGGAAGCGGAGAGGGTTTTGCATATGCGGCGCGGCCCGGCGGGGACGAGGTCATCCTCTACGAGATCAAGGGCGGCGGGCACGCCTGGCCGGGCCGGGTCCGGGCCGAGCGCCTCCTCGGGCAGGCCACGATGAACATCGACGCCAACGATCTCACGTGGGAGTTCTTCTCCCGCCACACTCTGAGACAGGGAAGGACCCGATGAAAAGAAAAGAGCTTGTCCTGATGGCCCTAGTCATGGGCATGACGTTCTATGCGTGCGCCGATTCGGCGCCGGACAGGACGCCGGCCGCTTTGGCTCAAGCCTCGGCCGGGGAGCCAGTTTCGGCCCAAGAACCCGCGCTCCAATCGCCGCCTGCCCAGACGCCCCCTCCCTCCGCGAGACAACTCACGGAGGATGAACGGAACACGATCGACATCGTCAAGAAGACGCGGAATTCCGTCGTGTTCATCACGAACATGCAGTACGTCTCGGATTTCTTCTTCCAGTCGGACCAGCCCGTGGCCCGGGGCAGCGGATCCGGCTTCGTCTGGGACGACAAGGGCCACATCGTGACCAACTTCCATGTCATCGAGGACGGCGTCAAGTTCATGGTCAGCCTGCCCAACCAGAAGCAGATCGAGGCGAAGCTCATCGGCCGCGAGCCGGCCAAGGACATCGCCGTGCTCCAGCTCCAGGAAAGGGTGCCGGATCTCCAGCCCGTCCAGATCGGGAGCTCAAGGGACCTCCAGGTCGGGCAGAAAGTCATCGCCATCGGCAATCCGTTCGGGTTCGACCACACGGTGACCAAAGGCATCGTCAGCGCCCTCGGGCGGAGCATGCTCGGGGCGGGCGGCGTCACCATCCGCGACATGATCCAGACCGACGCCTCGATCAACCCGGGAAACTCGGGCGGGCCGCTCCTCGATTCAAGCGGGGGACTCATCGGCATGAACACAATGATCGCCAGCTACTCAGGCACGTCTGCCGGCGTCGGGTTCGCCGTACCGGTGGACATCATTAAGAAGATCGTGCCCGAGATCATCCAGTTCGGCAAGGTCACGCATCCGGGGATCGGTGGGATCAGGTTCGTGCCGGATGAATACGCGCGACGGACGGATGTCGAGGGCGCCATCATCCTGGACGTGCCGCGCTCGAGCCAGGCCTACGAGCTCGGCCTCCGGGGGCTCGGCCGCGACGCCTTCGGCCGTTACCTCATCCGCGACGTCATCACGGCCGTCGACGGCACGAAGGTCAAATCCTACGACGACCTGTTCACCGCGCTCGATAACTACAAAATCGGGGACACGGTGACCCTGACCGTCGAGCGGGACGGAAAATCGCGCCAGGTCCGGATCGAGCTCGTCGGGATCGACTGAGCTCGGCCGGGAGGCCGGCACGCATCAGGGAGAGCGAGTTCCCGTCCCCTAAGTCTTCTTCAGGGGCAGAATGCCCGCCATCTCGCCGATGACGTTGACGATGTCCTTGTCCGACGGGAGGACGATCTTGGCGTTGTTCTGCAGGGCCGTCTCGAGCGCCTGCAGGCGGCGGAGGACCTGGGCATTGCCGACGAAGTACTTCTCGGCTGCCTCGTTGACCAGCCGGATGGCCTCGGCTTCGCCCTGGGCCTCGAGGATCTTGGCCTGGCGGATCCCGTCGGCCTTCTTGATCTCGGCCCGCCGCTCGCCGTCGGCGACCGTCTCGCGGGCGGTGGCGAAATCGACGGCCGCGACTTTCTCGTTCTCTGCCTTGACGACCTTATTCATCGTCTCCTGGACGTCCTTGGGCGGGTCGATCTCCTTGAGCTCGGTCCGGACGATGTCGATCCCCCACCGGGCGGTCTCCGTCGACAGAGTCTTGAGGAGCTCCTCGTTGATCTTGCCGCGCTCGCTATTGGCCGATTTGAGGGTCAGCGTGCCGATGATGTTGCGCAAGGTCGTCCGGGCCAGGTTGACGATCTGCCACTGGTAGTTGTTGACGTTGTACTGGGACGCCTTGACGCTCTCCTCGTCGTCCTTGACCTTGAAATAGACCTGGGCGTCGACCCGGGCGTTGAGGTTGTCGTAGGTGATGATCTCCTGCGGCGCCGCGTCCACCATCTGCTCGGTGATGTTGACGCTGTGGAGCGTCTCGATAGCCGGGATGACCCACTGGAAGCCGGCCCGGGCGAAACGGTTGTAGCGGCCGAGCCGTTCGACGAGGCCGCGGTGCGTCGGCCGGATGATCCGGATTCCGGTGAGGAAGAGGACGAGAACGATGACGGCCAGCCAGATGTAAAAAGGCATGGGTTCCCTCCGATCAAGATATGTTTTTCCTCATGTTACCCCCCGCCCCCGGGCAAGTCAATCCCGTCGCCGTTCCGGACGCGACGCAACAGTCGCGGCTCACATCTTCCAGGTGCCGGCGACGATGAGGTTGGCGCCGGTGACGGCTGCGGCCCGGTCCGAGGCGAGGTAGGCCACGGCCTCGGCCACGTCCTCGAATGTCCCGAGGGGCAATTGCGAGAGGTCCCGGGCCTGGGGCAGGGCGCCGCCCTTGATGAGCCCCGGCGACACCATGTTGGCCGTGATCCCGTTCGCGGCTTCGGCCACGGCCGCGGTCCGGGTCAAGATGAGCAGGCCCGTCTTGGCCGCGGCGTATGGGGCGATCGTGGGGAACGAAGTCAGCTGTTCGGCCCGGCTGTAGCCGATGTTGATGATCCTCCCCCACCGGCGTTTCCTCATGCCGGCGAGGGCCGCCTTGATGCAGAAATAGGAGCCGAGGAGGTTGCCACGCAGGACGCGCTCCCAGTCGGAGACCTCGAGCTGGTCCCAAGGCTTGACGAGGAACGGGCCGACATTGTTGACGAGGACATCGATGCGGGCGAACTTCTCCTCGACCTTCTTGATGAGGCCGGCGGCCTGGGCCTTTTTGGAGAGATCGGCCCGGAAGACGGCGCTGAGCTTGCCTTTCTCACGAATGGCCGCGGCCAGGTCCTGGGCTTCGTCGCGCCGCGTTAGGTAATGGACGGCGACACCGGAGACCTCGTCCGCCAGGCGGAGGGCGATGGCGCGGCCCATCCCCCGGCTGGCTCCGGTCACGAGGGCGATGCGCAGGCTCATGTCCCCCTCCCCGCACGGCATGCGGCCGTGACCTGAAAAGATGGCCGCTATCGGTGGCGGCGGCCGTTCATTTCAACGTTCCGACGGCGGCTTCGACGGCCTCGAGGATCTCGCCCGAGCGAACGACCTCGGTCAGCCGGTTGATATCGTTGTAAAGAGGCCGGTCCTCTTCGAGGAAGGCGACGTGCTTGCGAATGACCTCGTAGGCCGCCTGGACACCCCGGCCCGGCCGGGCGGGCTTGCGGAAATCGACCGCCTGGGCGGCGGCGATAAGCTCGATGGCCAGGACGGCCTGGGCGTTGTCGAGGATTTGGCGCGTCTTGAGGGCCGTGGTCATGCCCATGCTGACGAAGTCCTCCTGGTCGGCCGCGGCCGGAATGGAGCCGGTGGCCGCGGGATGGGACAGGACGCGGTTCTCGCAGATGAGGGCGCCGGCCGTGTACTGGGAGAGCATCAGGCCGGAGAACATCCCCGCCCCCTTGGTCAGGAAAGCGGGCAGGCCGGCGCTGAGGTGAGGGTTCATGAGGCGGTTGTGGCGCCGCTCGGAGAGGACGGCGACGGTCGTCACGGCCGTGCCCAGGAGCTCGAGGGCGAAGGCCATCGGCACGCCCTGGAAGTTGGCGCCCGTCAGGACGAGCTGCTCGTCCGGGAAGAAGACCGGGTTGTCGGCGGCGCCGTTGATCTCGATCTCCATCATGTACCGGGCCCACTTGAGGGCGTCCCGGGCCGCACCGACGACCTGGGGGGTGCTCCGGAGGCTGTAGGCGTCCTGGACCTTTTTGCCGGGCCGCTCCAGCATCTCGCTCGCTTCGGTGATGCGGCGGACGTTCTCGGCCGATTCGAGTGCGCCGGGGTAGCCGCGGGTCCTGTGGAGGCGCTCGTCGTAGGCCTTCATGTTGGCGTTGAGGACCTCGAGAGTCATGGCCGCGGCGACCTCGGACATCTTCAGCCAGCAGTGGACGTCGTGGACAGTGAGGGCGCCCATGCCGGCGATGACGTTCGAGCCGTTGATCATGGCCAGGCCGTCGCGGGCGTGGAGGACGAGCGGCTTGATGCCGGCCCGCTTGAGGGCCTCCGCGCCCGGCAGCCGCTCGCCCTTGTAGAAGGCCTCGCCCTCGCCCATGGGGACGAGGGCCATCTGGGCCATCGGGGCAAGGTCGCCGCAGGCGCCGACCGAGCCCTTCTCGCACATGACGGGCGTGACACCCTTATTGAGGAGCTCGACGAGGGTTTCGGTGACGGCCAGCCGGAGGCCGGAATGGCCGTGGCAATGGCAGTTGATCCGGCCGAGGATGGCGGCCCGGACGACGTCCTCGGGCATGGGCTTGCCGTACCCGGCGGCGTGGCTGTAGATAAGGTAGCGCTGGTACTTCTCGACCTGCTCCTGGGTCAGGACGACGTTGGCCAGCTCGCCGATGCCGGTGTTGACCCCGTACATGATCTCTTTCTTCTGGATCTTGTCCTCGAGCAGGGCGCGGCACCTCTCGATGCGCTTCCTGGCCTCGGGCGACAGGCCGACGGACTCGGAGCGGCGCGCGACCTCGACGACTTTCTCGATGGTCAGGCCTTCGCCATTGAGAACGACGGGCATGGTCAAGCCTCCTCCCGGTGTCTTATCTTCTTTCCATAACGGAGACCTAACACTTTAGCGGAAGAGACCAGCAAAGGCAAGGGGGTCCATCCCCTCTGTCCGGACCGATTGCGCCGGAGAGCGGCCTGTGCTATATGTAGTCCCCTGTATTCCGGGCAACCCAGGCGAGAGAAAGTCCCATGACCAACGAAACGAAACGGATCCTCATCACGGGCGCGGCCGGCCAGATCGGCTCGGAGCTGGCCCTGGCCCTCAGGGCCAAATACGGCAACGACAGGGTCCTCGTCACCGACATCGCCAAGCCCGCGGGGCCGCTCGCGGAGTCCGGACCGTTCGAGACGCTCGACGTCACCGACCGGGCGGCTCTCGGGGACCTTATCCGCAATCATCGCATCGACACCATCTACCACCTCGCGGCCCTCCTCTCGGCGACGGGAGAGAAAAACCCTCAAAAGGCCTGGGCCATCAACATCAACGGCCTCTACAACGTCCTCGAGGCGGCCCGCGAGGCCGGCCTCGCGCGGCTCTTCTCGCCGAGCTCGATCGCCGTCTTCGGCCCGGCGACGCCCCGCGAGAACACGCCCCAGGACACCGTCCTCGACCCGAGGACGATGTACGGCGTGACCAAGGTCGCGGGCGAGCTCCTCTGCGACTACTACGTCCGGAAATACGGCCTCGACGTCCGCGGCTGCCGCTACCCCGGCATCATCAGCCACCAGACCCTCCCCGGCGGAGGGACGACCGACTACGCCGTGGCGATCTTCTACGAGGCGGTGAAATACGGAAAGTACACGTGCTTCCTCCGGGAAGACACGCGGCTGCCCATGATGTACATGCCCGACTGCCTGAAGTGCACGCTCGACCTGATGGAAGCCGGCCCCGACGGGCTCAAGCATCACGCAAACTTCAATGTCACGGCCATGAGCTTCACGGCCGGTGAGCTCGCCGCGGAGATCAGGAAGCGCGTCCCATCGTTCATTTGCAGGTACGAGCCGGACTTCCGGCAGGCCATCGCCGACTCCTGGCCGGCCTCGATCGACGATTCGGCGGCCCGGCGCGAGTGGGGTTGGAAGCCGTCCTACGACCTGGCCCGGATGACCGACGACATGCTCGCCGCCCTCGGCAGGCGCCAGGCTGACGGCACCCTCAACTACTAGCCTCCCGGACGGCACAGCTCCGGGGCTAGAGGCGGCGTTCCCGTTCCCCTTATCCGCGGACGCGCCGGCTTCCGCCGCTCAGCCGCTCTTTTAGAAAAACCGGCAAGGCGAACGAGGCCCGGAAGACATCCTGATTGACATATCTCAGTCCCTCCGGGAGGCGGAGCTTCCGGACCGAGAGAGGATCGATCCTGTCCGAGAGAAAATTGTAGCACCACATGCCGACGGGATAGGTCGGCACCGGACCGAGATAGAGCTCGGAGTGGCGGAAGATCCGCCTCAGGAAGACGCTCTTTCGGGCGTGCGAGTCCTGGTGGAGCATGAGGGAGCCGGCCTGGGCGGCGATCGTCCCTCCCGGCCGCAGCCGCGACTTCAGCTTCCGGTAAAAGGCCTCCTGGTGGAGGACCGTGGACGGTCCGACCGGGTCCGACGAATCGACGATGATGACGTCGAACCGTTCCCGCGTCCCGTCGATGAAGACGTTGCCGTCGGCCACGATGAGCTCGGCCCGGGGGTCCCGGAACGCGGCCCGCAGCCAGGGGAAATGCTGGCGGCAGGCCTCGATGACCCGGCCGTCGATCTCGACGAGCGTCGCCTTCTTCACGGGGTGCCTGAGGACCTCACGCAGGGCCCCGCCGTCGCCGCCGCCGATGATGAGCACGCGCTCCGGCTTCGGATGGGAGGCCATGGCGGGATGGACAAGCATCTCGTGGTAATAGAACTCGTCCCGCTCGGTCGTCTGGACGAGTCCGTCGAGGAGCAGGACCCGGCCGTAGTCCCTGTTGAGGATGATCTCGATCGTCTGAAAGCGCGATCGGCCTCGGTACAGGACCTTCTTCACGGTGAAGAAGATCCCCGAGGCAGGCGTCTGGTATTCGCGAGCTTCGCTCCCGCGGGTGTTGAGGGCTCTCTTCCTTTTCATGGGGCTTGTCCTCCTCCGCAGCATCGGCTCCGTCGTCTGAGCCGGACGGATCATCTTACCACAAACCCGCGGGTGCAATGCCGGCGGGAAGCGGGGGCCTTGGCGATCTCCGGAGGGGGGCTTAGCCGAGTTTTTCGATCTTAATACCGTAATAATATTTCTTCAGGATGTCCCTGTAGTTCCCGCCCGCGACCGCCATCCCGTAGGCCCCGACCTGGCAGAACCCGACGCCGTGGCCCCACCCGCGTCCCGAGAAGGTGTAGCCGATGACGCGCCCGGTCTCGTCGTATGATTTGTCGATGACGAAGAGCGTGTCCCTGAGCCCAAGGACCTCGCGGATCTGGAAGCCGCGGATGGTCACCGTGTTGTCCGAGCCCGTGATCTGGAGCTCGGTGACCCGGCCCGACACGCCGCGGGTCTTGACGTTCATGTCGACGAGCCGTCCGACCTGGCAGGACTGGGCGACGAGCGAGCCGAGTTCAGCCGCCGTGCGCTGGACCTGCCAGCGGTTGAAACGGGACGAGCGGTCGAGGACGTTCGAGTTCGGCGGATAGAAGACCTCAAGCCAGGCCACGTCCCCTTCCCGCTCGATCCACTGGACCTTCTCCCCGCCAAGGAGCGTTAGGCTGGAGGCGAAGGAGTCCGTCCCGTCCAAATTCCGGAGCAGGTAGAGATGGGGCGACAGGCGCAGGCTCTTGCGCTCGAAATCCTTGCCCACTTCGATCCGGTTCTTTGTTGCCGACCGGAAGGTCCCGGACTGGAAGAAGTCCTTTTCGGCGGACAGGATCCGGCGCAGGGCCACGGCCGCCTCGGCCCGGCTGATCGGCCGGAGGGGATCACCCGTCTTGACCGACTCGGGGAAGATCCCGGCCTGGAGGCAGTAGGCCAACGGCCCGCGGTCCTTCCCCTGGACCTGGGGCAGGCCTTTGAGCAGGAAGTCGATCTCGGTCGGGAGCACGAGCCGGCTGACCCGCTCCTCCCAGCCGAACGCCTGGACCAGGATGTGGGCGAAGCTGACGAAGCTCAGCGGCCTGGCCTCGGGAGTGAACTCGCCGGGCTTGGTGCCCAGGAGCCGCCGCGAGACGCCGATCCATTCAACGACTTCCTCGAACGGGCAGTCCGCGCGGAAGTCCATGGGCTCGACGCCCAGGGGGATGACGCCCAGACTGACGAGGAACGCCACGTCCAGGCTTGCGTTGCGGCCGCCCACGAGGAGGGGCAGGACGGGCTTCTTGACCTCCAGGGACCATTCCGCCTGCTTCTCGTACGTGCAGTCGGCGCTCTTGAGGTAGGGCGAGGGCGTGCCGGGGAAGACGTTCTGGGCGTCCTCGGTCTTCCCGCCGCAGGTGCTCATGTAGAGGGCGTTGATGAGCTCGCCCTTGTACCGCATGACCTCGCCCTTCGTGTCCTCGACGGCCTGAGTGCTGAGCGGCCGCTCCGACTCCATGCCGGAATAGAGCTGGGAGCGCGGGGTGTCGAGGAGGTCGTAGCCGAAGTCGTTGTACAGGCCCATGTTCTTGACGGCGTAGGTCCGCGCCGCCACGGCCTGGGCTTTAAGGGCTTCGATGGCGTTGAACTGGTCGGGGCTGAGCTCGCCGGGCACGACGCTTTTCAGGTAGTCCTCGAGATTGAGGGTGTTGACGAGGGCGATGCCCTTGGGCGTCCCCCTCAGGATGAAGAAGCCGCGGTAGCTTCGGCCGTTGAACGACAGGAAGCTCTGCGGGTTGGCCGGGATGAAGTAGAGGACGGACTCCCGGCCGAGGGGCAGGAGGTGGTTGTCGAGGAGCATCCAGATCGGCTTGGTCTCGCGTTCTGTGATGTCCTCGCGGACGATCCAGACGTCCTTCCAGCCGAGAGCATTGAGGGCCCGGATCGTGGTCAGAGCGTCGCCGCGCGTCAGGAAGTCGCCGATCCTGACCTCGAAGACGCCGCCCGTCATATTCTCACGGTCTTCTTCATAAAAGACACGGCCCGCGATCTTCCGCTTCAGATCGGCGGCGATCGACTCGGCCTCTTTGCGGTCCTTGGCGTGGGTCACGAGCAGAACGAACTTCTCCGTGAGCTTCTGGCTCCCGCCCTTGATCTGAGCTTCCGAGGCGTCGTCGGAGATGAGCTTGTAGTCCTTGACCTCGTAGATCTTCATGCCCGAGGACGAGCGGATTTCGATGTCCTTGAGATTTGTGCCCAGGCCGATGCTGATCACGGGCTTGGGGATCATGAACCCATGGAAGAAAGCGCCCTCGTTCCCGAACTCGACGGGCGTGCCGCCGAAGAACGAGAATACAAGGAAGAATATAAAGATGTACTTTATTCTATGAAAACGCATGGGCCTTAGCTGACTGTCGGGACAGATCAATTCTAGCCAAGCTCCTGAGGCTTGTCAAGCGAAGATTCAATATATGGGACCATTTCGATAATTCTCCACAATTTCTTGTATACGCTTCGTTTTTTGACCCCCGCTCCCTAGGTTAAGGTACACGAATCAGGGCCGTCTGTCAAATCGCGGCAGGCGCCGAACGGCCCGTTGCGGTCTGCCTCGGCGATGCTTGAGAGTTTAGGGACGGCGCTGTTCAATCCCGCTTGAACTTGGCCGTCCAGGCGATCTCGCGGCTTCCGGCAGGCGGGTCGACGAGCCTCACCCTCAGGATGAACCCGTCATGTCGGACCTCGGGCGGCGGGGCGCCCTCGAACTCGAACCTGTCCAGCTTGAATCCCGCCGGCTCGCTGATTTCGAGCTCATAGGCATCCCCCGGCACGATCCGGCTCCTGTCGGAGAGAGTCCCGTCCTGCCAGTGAACGTCCAGCAAGTCGACACCGCCTCCGGACACGTGGCGGGATGTGGAGATAACCTGAGGATGAGGTCGGCGTCCGCGGATGACCAGGGCCTGGGACCTGAAGACGGGGTCGAGCGGTCCCGGCGCGAACCTGCCCGTGAAGCTTCCGAGCAGCCGGCCCGACCAGAACTCGTAGACGAAATATTCCTGCCGCGGGTCGAGGCCGAGGTTGGCGAACTTGATCTCCTCGGTGCTCTCGCCCGTCCGGCCGAGGACGACCCAGTTCTCGAACGGCCGGCTGATCTCGAGAAGGAAGAGGTCGCAGCCCGGCGTGAGCCCCGCGTCGAAGGCCCGCGGGCCGCTGCCGCTGACCTCCGCATCCACCCGGGCCAGGGCACCGGAGCGCGACGGGTCGACGTCGAAGAGCTGTGCGGGAAGCGTCCACAGGACCGGCGCGGCCCGCAGGGCAGGCCTCACGTCGCCCGTCAGGTAGAGCGACGGTTTGTCCGTGAGAAGGAGGACGGATCCGGTCAAGGACGTGACGAGGGTCGACCTGTAGCGGTCCTCGTTGAGCTCGATGTGGTCGGGGTCGTTCCGCCAGACGATGTTGTTCCAGGAGTTGAATTGGGCCAGGCCTGCATAGGAGAAGCCGTCGGTTCCGATCCGGCAGCCGTCGATGAGGCCGATGAGCTCGGGCCGGATCCCCCAGCAGCCGAGAAGGAAGACGTCCCGACCGATCACGCCGCGGATGGTCTCGACGTAACGCCGGTACGTCGTGACGAGGTCCAGCTTCTTGCGGCGGAAATATTCCGCATGGGCATTGTATCCTTCGTAGCGGAGGTGCCGGAGGGCGTCCACCTTGAAATACTCCCAGCCCATCCCGCGGAGGCCCTGATAGACCGGTTTCACGATTGCGTCAAGGGCCTGCGGGTTCGATGCGTCAAGGCTGAACCCGACCCAGTTCCCGCGGCCCGGCCTCCCCGCGCCGTCGGTCACGAACCATTCCGGGTGCACATCCGCGAAATCGGCCTGCTTGAAGGCGACGTTCGTCCAGATGCCCGGCCTCAAGCCCTTGCTCTTGATATAGCGGGGGAGGAATCCGAGGCCGTGCGGGAACTTGGCGTTGGACTCGAGCCAGAGCCCGGGAAGCCCCTCCCCTTTCTGGTAGCCGTCGTCGATCTGGAGATACTCGTAGCCGAACGGGAGGAGGACTTGCGAGAGTGTGTCGGCGGCGCCGACGATGTCCTCTTCCGTGACCTTATCGTAAAAGGCGAACCAGGAGATCCAGCCGGCCACGGGCCCAGGCCAGATCTTGTACGTCCAAGGCTCGAAGAACCGGAGCCCCCGGTGGACCTGATAGAAGCGCGGGCGGAACCTGAGGACGATCTCGGCGCCTTCGGCCTCGAGCCCGAAGGTCCTGGCATCCGGAGCCTCCTTCACGGGTATCACGCTCGTCCGGGGACCGGCGTCGACCGAAATGACCCAATCCGCGCCGCGGTCGTAGACGGCCCGGTTGAGAAGGCTGCGGCTAAGACCTGATGAATGGCGGACCATAGCCGGACCCTGATCGCCGCGGTCGGCTTCGCAGGGGAAAGACTCGGGGCCGGCGGAGACCATGCCGGACAGGCTGACTTTACCCTCGTCGCGGGAGGTCAGGAGGATGACCTGGGTGACACTCTCCCCGCTCCGGTAGACGTTCGCTTTGGCCTCGATGCCTCCCCCGCCGGTCCGGAGGAGACCGGCGAGGATCTCGCGGCCGCCATAGGTCAAGCGGATCTTCCCCCCTTTGAGAACGAGCTTGGCCGGCGCGTTCGGGGGGGCGGACCCGGGCGTCCTGCGGGCGCAGGAGGCCAGCAGGACGGCGGCGGCGGCCACCGCAAGGACCCGGCCGGCGACGCCCCTCATGCGCTCTCGCTCCGATCGAACGACCAGGCCCCCAGGAAAACCATCAGGACGGAGACCGCGGTCATGATCAGGAGGTCCACGAGGATCCCCCTGGACGAGAGGCCGATAAGAGCGCCTCTCAGCCCGTCGACCCCATAGGTCAGGGGGTCGAGATAGGAGAAGATCCGGAGCCAGGCCGGCAGGTTGTCCAGCGGATAAAGGGCCCCCGACAGGAAGAATAAAGGGAAGACGACGAAGTTCATGATGATGCTGTAGCCCTGCATGTCCTTGATCTTCGAGGCGAAGACGAGGCCGAGACCGATGAACGAGGTCGAGACAAGGATCATGAACAGGAGGGCCAGAAGAACCGCCGGGACGCTCTTGATCCTGAAGCCGACAAGGAACGATATGGCGAGGACGAGCAGGCCCTGGATGAGGGCGGTCGTCATGCCGCCGGCGATCCGGCCGAGAACGATGGAGACTCGGCTGACCGGGGCGACCATGATCTCCTTGAGGAACCCGAACTCGCGGTCCCACAGGACGGACAGGCCGGCGAAGATGCTCTGGAAAAGGAGGCTCATGCCGACGATGCCCGGCACGAGGTACTTGATGTAATTGATACTCCCGGCCCCGGGCACGGCCATCCTGTTGAACCCCAGGCCGAGAAACGCCAGGAAGAAGAAGGGGATGGCAAGCGAGCCCAGGATCCGGGACTTGGCCCGGAAATAGCGTTTCATCTCCCGCAGCCAGAGGACGTAGACGGCGGTCAGGCTGATCACCGGCCCCTCCCCGGGCGGTGGGCCCTCATCATCGCCCGGTTCCGTTCGCCCTGGCTGGCCTCGGATTCGCGGATCGTCTTGCCTGTGAAATGAAGGAAGACGTCCTCGAGGCTCGGCTTGCGGAGGAGGACCGAATTGACCGTGACGCCGGCCTTCTGGGCCAGGCCAATGAGCTCGGGGATGCGGCGCTCCCCCTTTTCCATGGTCAGGCTGAAGACATCCTCGTGGAACTTGATCTTCCGGACCCAGTCCGTGGCCCGGAGCTCCGCCTCGAGGGCGCCGGTCGTCCCCTCGACCTCGAGCGAGACGACATCGCCGCCCAGGAGGTCTTTCAGTCTTCCCGGAGTGTCGATGGCGGCGAAGGCCCCGCGGTCCATGATGGCCACCCGGCCGCAAAGGTAGTCGGCCTCCTCCATGTAATGCGTCGTCAGGATGATCGTCACGCCGCGCTCCCGGTTGAGCTTCTTGATATAGTCCCAGATGTGGCGTCGTGTCTGAGCGTCGAGGCCGAGGGTCGGCTCGTCCAGGAACAGGACCCGCGGCTGTTGGACGAGGCCGCGAGCGATCTCGAGACGCCGCTTCATCCCGCCCGAATAGTTCTGGACCCGGACGCCGGCCTTCTCCGTGAGCTCGACCAGGGCCAGGACCTCGTCGATCCTGGCGCGCCTCTCCTCCCGGCCCATGCCGTACATCATGGAATGGAACTCGAGGTTCTCCCGGCCGGTGAGCTGGCTGTCGAGGGCGGGCTCCTGAAAAACGATGCCGATCGCCCGACGGACGCGGTCCCGGTCCCGCGAGACGTCGAAGCCCGCGACCTCGGCCCGGCCGGAAGTCGGCCGGAGGAGGGTCGCAAGCATATTGATGGTCGTCGTTTTTCCGGCGCCGTTCGGTCCGAGGAGCCCGAAGAGCTCGCCGCTCCCGACGGTGAAGGAGACATGGTCGACGGCCGCGAGGTCGCCGAACTTGCGTGTCAGGTCCTCGACACGGATGTCGTCCATCGGTGATGTCCTGTTCCTGCTATTCTACGGCGGCGCGCGGCCAAAAACAATGATCGGGCGGGGTCTTATCCGCCTATCGGGATGCGGACCTCAGGGAGCGACGAGAGGACGGGCGAGGACGCGCAAGATCAGGACCCGTCCGGCCTCCATCCCGGGATCATCCGATGACGCGGTTGACCTCGGACGTCAGGAAGGCGGCCACGTCGGAGGACGGGAACGGCCAGATATAGACGAAATTCATGGCCGGATGGCGCTTGCGGGCACGCTCGACGGCCTCGGGGATGTCCCGCTCGGCGTGCTCGCCGCCCCGGGTCATCATCGGCGTCACGATGATGATCTTCTCCGCGCCCTGCCCGGCGGCCTGGTCAAGGGCCTCGTCCAGGCTCGGGGCCGAGAATTCGTTGAAACCCACGATGACCTTGCGTCCGCTCGCCCTCCGGAGCTGGACGGCGAGCTCCTGGGAGCCCGCATAAAATGGGTCGTTCCTGGGCGTGCGCGGCCAGCTCCGGACCTTGGCTTCGAGCTCGACGAAGCGGCGCTCGGCGGCGGGACCGCCCCCCCCGGCGCGGGCCACCCGGGCGTGGAGGGCGGCGAATTCGGCCAGCTCCTCCTCCGGAAAATCGAGGGGCGGCGCGCCGTGCATGGCGAGGACGATCACGGCTCTCATCACGGCTCCTTTGCCCGGCCGGGCGGCGGCCGCCCCGAATATACTTCACAACGCCCGCCCGCGCAAGACCGGAAGACGTTCGCCCGGGGACCTTCCCCTCAGAGGAACTGTCGAAAGAGAGACCGGTTGTCAATGGCCGGCAGAATTTGTTAAGATAGGGGCACCGCCAAGGCAAGGGACGCAACGGGATGGACGGACAAGCCAACCTTCTCATCATCTCCGACGATTTCTCGCTCTACGAAACGATCAAGAAGGCCTCCGTGGCCGTCGATTTCTCGCTTTACTTCTCCCAGACCGACGATGACTACCTGGCCATCGTCCGGGAGAACGGGATCCGGGTGGTCCTGGTCGACTCGGGGGATTCGATCGCCGGGGCCTTGATCGTCCTCAAGAAGCTCAAGAAGTTCGACCCCCTGCTCGACGTCCTCATCGGAGGCGAGCCGCTCGACCGGGACGCCATCCTCGACGTCGTCCACGCCGGCGCGACCGACTTCATCCCCAAGCCCTACCGGAACGACATCCTCCAGGAGATCCTGAAGCGGATCTCCGTCAAGCGGGAGCTGCGCCGCGAGACCTTCCAGCTTGAACGGAAGCTCGAGCGTAAATACGCCTTCCACGGCCTCATCAGCCGGAACCCCTACATGCTCGAGATCTTCGGGCTCATCGAGAACATCGCCAAGTACTTCACGAGCGTCCTCATCACCGGGGAGACCGGCACGGGCAAGGAGGTCGTGGCCCGGGCCGTCCACGGCCTGAGCCCCTTCCGGGACCACCCCCTCGTCATCTGCGACTGCGCCTCCATCCCCGAGAACCTCTTCGAATCCGAGCTCTTTGGCTACAAGAAAGGGGCGTTCACGGGCGCCGACAAGGACAAGAGCGGGCTCTTCGAGGAGGCCGACGGCGGCGTCATTTTCCTCGACGAGATCGCCGAGATCCCTGTCGCCGTCCAGGCCAAGCTCCTCCGTGTCCTGGAGAGCCACGAGTTCCGTCCGCTCGGCGCGAACGAGAGCCGTCACGTCGAGGTCCGGGTCATCGCGGCCACGAACAGGAACCTGTCCGAATCCGTCCGGGCCGGGAGCTTCCGGGAGGACCTCTTCCACCGGCTGAACAAGGTCGTCATCGAGCTGCCTCCGCTCCGGGAACGCCTGGAGGACATCCCCCTGCTCGTGCGGCACTTCCTGCAGGGCGCCAACAGGAAATTCTCCAAGGACCTCAAGGGCGTGTCCAGGGAAGTCCAGAAGCTGTTCCTCAAATATGGCTGGCCGGGCAATGTCCGGGAGCTCGCGAACGTCCTTGAGAGCGGGGCCATGCTCTGCAAGAAGGATTTCATCGAGACGGCGAACCTGCCGAAATACCTGCGCGAGTTCATCCCGCCGCAGGGGGCCATGGCCCTCGTCGGCCGAGAGCACCTCTCGACGCTCGACGACCTAGAGAAGGACTATATCGCCTATCTCCTGAAGGTGACGAAACGGAACCTCCGCCAGACGGCCAAGATCCTCGGCATCTCGCGGACGACCCTCTACAACAAGCTGGCCAAGTACAGGCTCCACGACTGAGCCCGTCCCCACCCCCGGAGAACGTCTAGACGGACGCGGTCTGCGTGCGGAGGTTCGAGCGTCCGTCCGGGCCGAGCTTTTTTTTGGCGACCTTGTCCTCGTACATCAACTTGTCGGCCCGGGTGACGAGGTCCGGGGTGGAGCAGGGCTGCTCGGGGTCGTAGCGAACGAGCCCGTGGCTGATCGACAACACGAAGCGCCGGCCCGGGCGGGCGTTCCGCGCTTCGAACTTCTCTTGGACCCGTTGGGCCAGGGTGTCGGGCCGCATGTCGGCGGCGTCGACGACGAGGGCGACGAACTCATCGCCGCCCATGCGGGCGATGATGTCGGACTCGCGGAAGGCGTCGCGCAGCAGCGCGGCGGTCTCGACGAGGGCCTTGTCCCCCTCGTCGTGGCCGAACGTGTCGTTGATGGACTTCAGTCCGTCCAGGTCGGCGTAGTAGAGGACCATCTCTTTCTTCGACCGGTTGGCGATCTTGAGCTGCTGGTCGGCCAGGGTGAAGAAGCCGCGCCGGTTGTGGAGCCCCGTGAGCTCGTCGGTCAGGGACATCTCGCGGAGCGCGTCCTCCTTCCGCTTGCGGTCGATGGCAATGGCGTAGAGGCCGGCCATCTGCTCGACGGCCTCGAGGTCCCGTTCCGAATAGAGCTTCTCGGAATTGGCTACGGCGACGAGGCCGACGAGGTCGCCGTCCATCAGGGCGGGGACGGCCAGGAGCTGGCCGACCGGGAAGTGCCACTCCGGCATTCCGGTGTACCGGGGGTCGAGCGTGGGTACGTTCGTCAGGATCGGCTTGTTCTCGACGGTGACCCATTGCCAGATGCTCGAGGAGGCGTGGAGCGATCCGTTCGTCTCCGGATGCGCCGCGGCGAGCTCCCGGGCGTCTTCCGTCATGGCCGCGGCGACGAGCCGGCCGGTTTGGAGGTCGGTGTAGCCGACAAAGCACGTCCGGCTCGAGGTCAGGCGGCGGGCGTGCTCGAGGACGAGGGCGGACATCTCTTCGATCGGCGTCGGCCGCAGGAGGCGGCCCGAGACGTCGGCAAGAGAAGTTTTGATCTGGAGGTTCCAGGAGCTGGCCGCGTCGGTCTGCTTCTTCCTGGTGATGTCCTCGATCGACCCCTCGTAGCAGACGATCTGGCCGCGCTTGTCCCTAATGGCGCGGGAGGCGTCGCGGACCCAGATGATTGTCCCGTCGCGGCGGCGGAGCTGGGTCTCGAAGGACTCGACGAAATTGCTCCCCTCGAGGATGGATTGCCAGTCGTCGCGGTCGCTCTGGTTAAGGTGGAGGTCCCAGACGTTGACGTTCCGGAGAGAGGCCGCGTCCTGGTAGCCGAGCATCCGGGCCAGGGCCTGGTTGGCCTCGATGATCTGCCCGGAGGGCGCCGTCCGATACAGACCGACGGGGACGCCGTCGAACGACCGGAGTCTCTCCTCGTTGACGGGCAAGGCGGCTTGGGCCGCGCGAAGTCTCTCCCGCTCGTCCTGCAACGCCTTCTGGGCTCCGGCCTTCGTCAAGGCCAGGGCCGTGATCTTGGCCAGGGCCAGCGCCAGGTTGAGGTCATGCTCCCTCCGTTCCGGGAAGGGCAGGCCGGCGAGCTCGATGATGCCAAGGATTTCCCGGCCGCTGGCGACCTTGAGAAGGAGGCCGTTGCGGTCGTCCGACCATGCGTAGTCGGCGTTCAGGGACAGGATCCGGTCCCGGGGCGAGTCCACGGCCGGGGGCTCCTGGGCCAGGGAGCTCGCCGGGTGATAGGAGACCTTCTGCGGCGAAAGAAGGACGCGGAAGACCTCGACCAGATCTTCGCGGGCTTGCTCCTCGGTCTGGACCCGGGTCAGCGTCCCGAGGAGCTGACTGATCCGGCTGTAGTCGGCGATCTGCTGTCGCGCGACGGCCAACCGGTCGTCGGCCTCCGCCCGATCCTTCCCCGTCTGCCAGGACCGGAGGGTCTCGACGAGGCTCGTCTTGAAATGTCCCAGCCCGGCGAAATATGTTTCGTGCGGGAAGCGGAGGAACCTGGCAAATTCCTTGAGCTCGTTCTCGATCTTGGGGTGGACGCCCGTATCGAGGAGAACGACCTTCTTGGCCGATTCCCGGAAGAAGACCAAGGCCTTTTTCCGGTCAGAAGCCCACATCCGATCGACATGCCGCTCCCAGTCCCTTAGCCAGCCCGGCAGGACGAGGAGGGCCTGCTCCTGCAGAAAACGGTCCTGGACGTCCTTATCCACGAGCCACTCGGCGCACTGACTCTTCTGGGCTTTTGGGCAGGCCCCGCTCGTCCCGAGGCCGGCCGCCGCCTGGGTCAGGCAGAAGCTGCCGACCAGGCAGACCTCCTGGCCGCCCTTTCGCAGGCGTTCGACGGTTTCGGCAAGACCCTCCCAGCGGGCTTCGACCTGATCGCAGTCCACATCGAGGGGCATGAAATCCACGTCTTTGAATTCCGGGAGGCTCGCAAGGGCACGGACCTCGCGCTCCAGGTTCGAGCAAACGATCAAGATGGGCAGGCGGGACATCGTCATTTCCGTCGCGGAATAGTACTCAAACTGCAGTCCATAATATGTCCTATTATAGGACATGTGGATTATACAACGAAATATTGTCTATAAGCAAGTAATATATTTAATTAACCTTTTTTGAATGTCCTATATATATACATAATATTATTCGCCTAGCCCAATATTGTGAATTAAGTATCTAATATTAAATCAATAATAAAGACGATGGGAATTCACCCCAATAGAGTCCATTCCTGGGCCGTCGCCAGGCCCGCGCACTTTATCCACGCCTCGCGATCGCAAATCTTGCGCAGAACTTATCGCGGCATCGGCCGTCAACGGGCCCGTTCGTCTCGGAGTTCCCGAACACCATGGTTGGCAAAAGCCGAACTTTCCTTTAGAATAGCCGTATATTCAAGCATCGGGAACGAATGGTCCTCACCCGTCGATCCCGCAGGAGGAAATAATGAAAAAAGTCTTCGCGTGGACAATGGCCGCCGCAGTCCTGGTCTCCCTCGCCGCCCTGCCGGGATACGGCCAAACGGCCCAGGACATCGTCAAGAAGATGATCGATGCCCAGGGCGGACGCAAGTATCTGGAGTCGATCAAGGACACGACGAGCACGGGAACGATGGAGCTTCCGTCCATGGGCATGACCGGATCCTTCACGCAGTACCAGAAGGAGCCCAACAAGTTCCGCATGGACGCCGAGGTCATGGGCACGGTCGTCACCCAGGCCTATGACGGCCAGAAGGCCTGGAGCACTAATTTCCAGACTGGGCAGGTCGAGGAATCGCCCGAGCCGCAGGCCAAGGAGTTCGCCCGGGAGGCTCTGGGCAACGCCAAGCTCCTCGCCCCAGAGAAATTCGGCATCACCTACACCGCGAAACCCAAGGCCACGCTGGAGGGCAAGGAGTATCTCGTGCTCGAGCAGAAGACATCGGACGGCCACGTCACTACGATCTATATCGATCCCTCAACGTACCTCCCCTACAAGTCGGAGGGCACGAACCTCGGTCCGACCGGGGCCGACGTCAAGGCCGAGACCTACATGACCGACTTTCGGAAGGTCGGCCAGGCCATGGTTCCGCATTCGGTCCGGACCCTGATGGACGGCACCGAATACATCAAGGTCACTATCACCAAGATCGTCTTCAACACGAACGTGGACGATTCCCTGTTCGCGCTGGGCAAATAACACTGCTTTCCCTCCGCGCGGGGCCGGCCGGCGCCGGCCCCGTCGCGGAATCTCTCCGCGCCGGGCCCGTCCCTTCCACGACCGGGCGGACCTCTCCCCCTATCTTCTTTCAGAGGGATGATGCCGGGGTCCGCGAGGACGCCTGGCTCAGGCCCGGGCCTGCAGGTCCTTGAGGTCGAGGATCGAGGCGAAGATCTCGCCTTCGGCCGCCACCTCGCCGTCCACCAGGGCCCTGCCCTTCATCTGGCAGACATTCCCCTTCAGCCGCAGCCACTGGACCTCGAGCCGGAGCTGGTCGCCGGGGACGACCATTCTCTTGAACTTGGCCTTTTCGATCTTGCTGAGGACGACGAATTTCCTGTCCGCGTCCGGGATGCTGTTAAAGAGGAGGACCGCCCCGGCCTGGGCGATGGCCTCGATGATGAGCACCCCGGGCATGATCTTCCATTCGGGGAAATGCCCCTGGAAGAACTGCTCGTTGCAGGTGACGTTCTTGAGGGCGACGATGGATTTTTCAGGGATGACCTCGACGACCCTGTCGATGAGCAGGAAGGGAAAGCGGTGGGGGAGCAACTTGGATACCGCCTCGACGGTGATCATGGTCCGACCTCCCGGGTCTTCTGCCTGTTCGCCGCGGCGCTAGAACGTCGTTCCGACGGCGAAACGGAACTTAAAGTTCCCGTCATTGGGGTAAATGGGGCGGTTGTTGTACGCGAAGATCAGCCGGAACGGGACGCGCAGGGCGGGAACGAAGATGCGCGCCTCGATCCCGGTCGACGTGTACATGTTCTTCCGGCTGAATTTCTCTCCCGCGTTCAGCGCGTTCCCCACGTCGTAGAAGACGACCGCGTAGAGGGGGCCGCCGACGGGGATGATGTACTCCGCGTTGAAAAAGAGGGACTTGCTGCCGCCCAGGTTGTAGCCGCTCTCGTTCCGCGGGCCGATTGAATAGACTTCATAACCTCGGATGGACCGCTCGCCGCCGAGGAACGATTTCTCCCAGTACGGGACATAGGAGCTATTGTAGGACTTGATGACTTCGTAATCGACGTGGACGCCGATGACATTCTTGCCGAGGAACGGCTGGTAATGGGCGAACTCGAGCTGGGGCTTGATGATGTTGATGTCGCCCCCGAGGAACGACCCGGCGAACTTGACCGAGGCGGAGTAAAGGGTCCCGTGCGTCGGCGTCAGGGGGCTGTCGATCGTCGACCGGTAGATCATCGGCGTGATCGAGCTCTCGTAGAACGCGCCGGAGCCGTAGAGGCTGGACAGGGTCGACCCGGCGGCATAGCTGACGTTGAGCTTCTGGATATTGTACGTCGCGCTCGCCCTCCAATAGCCGAAGATTCGGGCTCCGAGCGTCAGGTCGAGACCGATGGCCTTCTGGGTATAGAGGCCCAGGGCGCTGTAATCGTAGTACCGGTCATAGACGTTGAACCCGGCTGTCATCGGCTGGTCGAAGACGTAGGGCTCGGTCATGCCGAACGAGTAGTTCTTGACCCGCTTGCCCTGCTGGGCTTGGAATTCCAAGGTCTCCCCGGCCCCCAGGAAGTTGGCCGTGGAGTAGCTGAAGGCCAGGAAGGTCCCGTCGTAGCCGCTGTAGCCGGCCGAGAACTGGAGGTTGTTCCTCTGGAGCTCCTTGACGTTGACGACGAGGTCCATCTTCGTCGGGTCGTCCGGGTTCGGCTTGAACTCGGGATCCTTCTCGAGGTCGACGAGTCCGAGCTGCTTGATGCGCAGGACGCTGTCCTTGAACCGGGCCAGGCTGAACCGTTCCCCTTCGACGAGCATCATCTCCCGGCGGATGACCTTGTCCTTGGTGTAATTGTTGCCCCGGAACTCCAGGCGGTTGAGATAGACGATCTCACCCTCGAAGACGTTGAACGTGACGTTGACGACCTTGCCCTTGGGGTCTAGGTTCTCGACGGGCGTGACCTGCATGTAAAGGTAGCCGAAGTTGCGGTAGAGCTCCTGCATATCCTCGACCGTCTTTTCCCGCAGTTTCGTGCTGTAGACCTCGCCCGGCTGCAGCCTGACCATCGTCCGCAGCCCCTTGGCGGCGAAGGCCTTGTTGCCGTCGATCTTGATCTCGCCGACCCGGTAGAGGTACCCGGGGTTGACCGGGATGACGAGGCGTATCATCTTCTGTTTCTTGAAGAGTACGGTCCGCCCCGTCATCTCCTCGACCCGGGGCTGGCCGACCGAGGCCTCCATGTAGCCGTTCTCCTGGTATTTCTTCTTGATGAGGTCGATATCGTCCTTGACCTTGCCCTGCTTATAAACGTCCTTGCCCGCGATCCAGTTGAAGAAGGTGTGGGGACGATTGTCCTTCATGGCCCACTTGAGCATGTTATCGGGGAGCTTGGTGTCTCCCTCGAAGACGACCTCGCCGACGCGGACCTTGGGGCCCTCGTCGACCCGGACCATGAGCTCGACCTCGTTCTTGCCCGTTTTGCGGACCTCCGTATCGATCTTGGCCGCGAGGAGGCCTTTCTCGGAGAGGAGATCGGAGATCGTCCGCTTCACCTTCTGGACCTTGGCGGGACTGTAGTAGGAGTACGGCAGGATGTTCTGGTCCTTCTCCTTGAGCTTGCTGACGATGTCGCTCTCCTTGACCTTCTTGCCGGTCTTGTAGACCACCGTTTTGATGACGGGGTTCTCCTCGACCGTGATGCGGATGATCTTGCCCCGGGTTCCGGGCAGGTCCTCGATCTTGAGGTCGGCGAAAAAGCCTGTCGACCACAGGACTTTGAAGTCCCGCCTGACCTGGTCGTCGCTGAAATAGTCCCCCTCGCGGACCGAAAGATAATAGAGGATGGTCTCCCGGGTCACGCGGTCGTTGCCGACGACATCGATCTTCTCGAGGATCTCCTGCGCCGCGAGGATGCCGGGAAGGATGACGAGGGCCAGGGCCAAGGCCGGTGCGAACCTTTTCATTTCGCCATCCTTATACCATATTCTCCCCAGTTTTTCAAAAGCCGTCCCGGGACGGAGGACAGAGACCGCGGAGTTCTTACGCGCGGAGGCGCCGGAGCGGAGCCGCGGACCACATCTCTCTTAACTCTGCGGGGCGGACAAGAGTTTCAGCTCGCCGGCCTCCATCAGATAGAGCTTGTGGCAGTAGCGGGCGATCTTTTCGTTGTGGGTGACGATGATCGAGGATAGACCCTTCCGCTCGTGGAGGTCGAGGATGAGGCGGAGGACCATCTCGCCCGCCTTCCAGTCGAGGTTCCCCGTCGGCTCGTCGGCGAGAAGGAGGCGCGGTTCGTTGACCAGGGCCCGGGCGATGGCGACCCTCTGCTGCTCCCCGCCCGAGAGCTGGCTGGGCCGCATTCCCGCCTTCTCCTCAAGGGACACGTCTTTGAGGATCCCGCGGGCCCGGGCGAACGACTCCGCCCGGCCGAGACCCTGGATCATGAGCGGAAAGGCCACGTTCTCCAGGGCCGTGAACTCGGGCAGGAGATGGTAGAACTGGAAGACGAAGCCGATCTTCCTGTTCCTGAGGGCCGCGACCTCCCGCTCCGTCTTGGTGAACAGGTCCTCGCCGTCGAGGATGACCCGGCCTTCCGTCGGACGGTCCAGACCGCCGAGGAGGTTGAGGAGCGTCGTCTTACCGACGCCCGAGGGCCCCATGATCGCCGCCAGGTCCCCCTTCCGCAGCTCGAACCGCACGCCCTCGAAAACGCGCAGGGCCCCCTTGGGGAGGGGATAGGATTTCCCCAGGTTCTCGGCCGCGAGGACGATGTCGCTACTCATATTTCAAGGCCACGACCGGGTCGACCTTGGCGGCGCGCCGGGCGGGGAAGAGGGTCGAAATGAAGCTGATGGCCAGGGTGACGCCGACGATGGCCAGGAGATCGACTGGCCTCAGCCGGAACGGCACGAACGAGATCTGGTAGATGTCCACGGGGATCTTGATCAGCTCGAACCGGTTGGCCAGCCAGCACCAGCCGAGCCCCAGGGCCACGCCCAAAGCGGTGCCAATGAGCCCGATGAGGGCTCCCTGGTAAAAAAAGATCCGCTCGATGGACCGCGGCGTGGCCCCCATGGCCATGAGGATGCCGATGTCCCGCGTCTTCTCCATGACCATCAGGATGAGCGTGGCGATGATGTTCAGGGCGGCAACGATGACGATCAAGGTGATGGTCAGGAACATGATGTTCTTCTCGAGCTTGAGGGCGGAGAAGAGGTTCCGGTTGAGCTCCATCCACGTTGTCACGTAAACGGTCGGCGGCAGCTCGGCCTTGATCGCCTCCGCGAGGGCCGAGGCCTTGAAGATGTCGCGGACCTTGACCTGAAGGAAGCTGACCCGCCCCTCCAGGCCGAAGAGACGCTGGGCCGTCTCCAGGGAGACGACGGCCGTCGTGGCGTCGAATTCGTAGAGCCCGGTGTTGAAGAGCCCGGTGACTTCAAACCGCCTCCGCTTCGGCAGCAGGCCCAACGGCGAGAGGTTGGCGGACGGAGTGACGATGTCCACGACGTCGCCGACCTGGGCCCCGATCTCAAGGGCCAGCTGGCGCCCGAGGAGGATCCCTTCCCGCTCCGCCCCGCCGTAGACGGGGATCCGGCCGGCCTCGAGCTTCTGGAGCCAGGCCGAGCCGGCAACCTCCCGGGCGAAATCGAGGCCTTTGAGCAGCGCGCCCTTGGTCTTGGCTAGGCCCGTGATGAGGACCTCGTTGTAGACGACGGGGGTCACGGAGACGACGTCCTTCCGGGCCTGGACCTTATCCGCGATCTCCCGGTAGCCGGCGAGGCCGTCGCTCGAGAGGTCCTGGATCATGATGTGGGACGTGGCGCCCAGGATCTTGGCCTGGACGTCCTCCTGGAAGCCGGTAATGAGGGCGATGGCGATGACCAGGGCCGCGACGCCGATCATGACCCCCAGGACGGAGATCAAGGTGATGACGGAGACGAAGGCCTGCTTCCTCCGGGCCGTGAGGTAGCGGCGGGCGATGAACAGCTCGAAGGTCATCGGCGCCTCGGCTCCGTGCCGGCCTCCCTCCGGGGATCGCTCAACGGTCCGCCTCTCATCTCGGCCTGAGGAGGGGGAAGAGGATGACTTCGCGGATGGACCTCCGGTCGGCCAGGATCATGGTCAGGCGGTCGATGCCGATCCCCTCCCCGCCCGTCGGCGGCAGTCCGAACTCGAGGGCCTCCACGTAGTCCATGTCGACGGCGTGGGACTCCTCATCCCCTTTCCTCTTCGCCTCGGATTGCTCTTCGAAGCGCGCCTTCTGCTCGGCGGGGTCGGTGAGCTCGGAGAACGCGTTGGCGATTTCCATCCCGGCCACGAGGAGCTCGAACCGTTCGGCCTCCTCGGGATTGTCCCGCGAGGTCTTGGCCAGCGGCGAGATCTCCTTGGGCGGGTTGATGATGAACGTCGGCTGGACGATCTTGTCCTTGACGAAGCGGTCGAAGATGACGTCGAGGGCCTTGCCGTAGGTCAACGGGGCTTTCTCCGGGGCTAGCGTCGCGGCGAACTCCGCGAGCCCCTTCCGGTCCTCGAACCGGCTCGGCGCGAGGCCGCCGTGAGTGGCGCAGGCCTCCACGAACTTCAGACGCCGGTAAGGCCTGGCGAACGAGATCGTGTGCTCCCCGAACGGGATCTCCTCATGGCCGAAGAGCTCGCGGACCATCCCCGTCAGGAGCTCCTCGGTCATGTCCATCATGTCGTAATAGTCCTTGTAGGCCTCGTAGAACTCGAGCATCGTGAACTCCGGGTTGTGCTGGGCGTCGATGCCCTCGTTCCGGAAACTCCGGTTGATCTCGTAGACTTTCTCGAGGCCGCCGACGACGAGGCGCTTTAAGTAGAGCTCGGGGGCGATGCGCAGATAGAGGTCCATGCCGAGGGTGTTGTGGAAGGTCTTGAACGGCCGAGCCAGCGCGCCGCCGGGGATGGCATGCATCATGGGGGTTTCGACCTCGACGTAGTCGCGGCCGTCGAAGAAACGGCGAATGTGCGCGATGATCGCGCTCCGGAGCCGGAAGACTTCGCCGACCTCGGGGTTCATGATGAGGTCCAGGTACCGCCTCCGGTAGCGCAGTTCGACGTCCTGAAGGCCGTGCCACTTCTCCGGCAGCGGATGGAGGGCCTTGGCCAGGAAGGTGAAGGACTCGCAGAGGACGGTCAATTCGCCCGTCCTCGTCTTGAACAAGGTCCCGCGGACCGAAAGGACGTCGCCGATGTCAAGGAGCCCGAACAGCTCGTAGGCCCGGGCTCCCGCGACATCCTCACGGATATAGGCCTGGAGCCTAGCCCGGCCGTCGGAGATGTGGAAGAAGGTCGCCCGCCCCATCTTGCGGATGGACAGGATCCGGCCCGGGACCTCGACGGCCGGCTTTTTCCCCTCGAGCTCCTCCTTGGTAAGGGCGCTGAACGCGGCGACGATCCCGTGGACGGAATGGGTCCGGGCGGCCTTGTAGGGGAACAACTTCGTCCCCGCCTCCGCCAGCCGGCTGAGTTTCTCGCGCCGGGCGAGGTCCTGGTCAGTTTCCCGTTCTTCGGGCTGGGGCGGCTCGGACCCTTTTCCGTGGATGTCCTCTGTCTTGCTCATGATGTCCTTCCTGGGCCGCTCCGGCGCGGGGCGCGCGTCCGGGCCCTCCGCGTTTCCGGATGGCGTCGAGGATGCCGTTGACGAACGTCGCCGACTCCTGGCCGCTGTAACGCTTGGCGATCTCGATGGCTTCGTTGATGATGATGGCCGGGGCGAGGGACGGCTCGTCGAGCATCTCGCAGACGGCGATCCGCAGGATGTTCCGGTCGACAACCCCCATCCGGACCAACCGCCAGTTCTTCGAGGCCGCCTGGATGGCGGCGTCGATCTCCCCGCGCCGTTCGAGGATCCGGTCGACGAGCCAGCCGGCGTACTCCCGGACGTCGGCGGCCGCCTTGTGCTGCTCCCAGTACTGCCGGATGAGCGCCTGAGGGTCGCCCGTGTTGAACTCGAGCTCGAAGAGGATCTGGAGGGCGCACTCCCGCGCTTTCCGGCGATTTCCCATGGCGCGCTCTTCAGGACCCGGTCAGCGGAGCCCGGACTCCTTGATGAGATTCATCGTTTCGACGAGCGAGAAGGCGGCGTCGTAGCCCTTGTTGCCGGCCTTGGTCCCGGCCCGCTCGATCGCCTGCTCGACCGTGTCCACGGTCAGGATCCCGAAGGCGACGGGGACGCCGTCCTCCATGGCGATCTGGGCAAGGCCCTTCGTGACCTCGGCGCTGAGATAGTCGAAATGGGGCGTATCGCCCCGGACGAGGGCTCCGAGGCACAGGATACCGTCGGCCGTCTTCGCCTTGGCGATCTTCTTCGCCACGAGCGGCACTTCGAACGAGCCGGGCACCTTGTAGACCGAGAGGTCGGCGTCCTGGGCGCCCGTCTTCTGGAGGGCCTCCAGGGCACCTTCGAGCAGCCGCTCCGAGATAAAGCTGTTGAACCGGCTGACGACGATGGCGATCTTGAACCCCTTGGCCTGCAGCTTCCCTTGATAGGTTTTCATGTCGGTGACACTCCTCCGGGTGTGATCTGTTTCTCGTAGATGCGGTACTTGCGGTAAAGGTTCGCGCCGATCGAGGCGGCGAAGCGGTTGATGGCGTCGTTGTCCTCGAGCTGCCAGGACAGTTCGCACCATTGGTAGCCCTTGGCGATGATGGCCTTTTCGAATTCGTCGTAGAGGAGATAGGCCAGCCCCGTGTGCATGAACTCGGGGACGACGCCGAACACGATCGCCCGGACGCCGGTGATCTTCCGCCGGCCGACCAGGAACTTGAGGATGCCGAACGGGAAGAGCCGGCCGTTCATCTTGATGAAGACCTGGTTGAAATCGGGCAGGGCGCTGGCAAAGCCGACCGTCCGCCCCTTGTGCTCGGCGAAGAAGACCAGGTCGAGGTCGGCGAACTGGGCCAGGTTCTTGGCCATGTGCTTCATCTCGCTGTCGGTCCAAGGGACGAAGCCCCAGTTCTTCTGCCAGCCGGCGTTGTAGATCGCGGCGATGTTCAGAGCGTCCTGCTGGAGGCGGGCCTTGGTCACGGTCCGGAAGGAGAACTGGTCCGATTTCCGGAGCCGCTCCAGGAACTCCTCGGCCTTGGGCGAGAGGCTCCGCGCCCGCCCCTTGAGGAAGGCGTAGAGGTCCTTGGCCTTGGCCAGGCCGCACTTGTCCATATGGTCAAGGTAGTAGCGCGGATTGTAGGACATCATCACGACCGGCGGGGCATCGAAACCCTCGATGAGGAAGGCGCACTCGTCGTTCATCGACAGGTTGACCGGGCCGCGGAGCTTGTTCATCCCCCGCTCGGCGCTCCAGGCCGCGGCCGTGTCGATGAGGGCCCGGGCCGCCTCGAGGTCGTCGAAGCACTCGTAGAGGCCGAAGAAGGCCGTTTTCTCCTGATGGGCCTGGTTATGGTTCCGGTCGATGATCGCGGCGATGCGGCCGACAATGTCCGGCCCCCGGCGGGCCAGGAAATAGTCGGCCTCGGCGTGCTCGAAGAAGGGATGCTTCGCACGGTTGAGCCGGTCCTTCATGTCCAAGAGCAGCGGCGGGACCCAGTTTTTATCGCCCTTGTAGACCCGCCAGGGGAATCGGATGAATCTCCTGAGATCCCCTTTCGTCTCGACCTTCCGGATCTCGATGCCGTCCATGACCTCTCCTTCCCTGTTCGGGATGGGCTCTATTTTAACAGATGTCGGGCCGTTTTGCACCCGAAAAGAAGGGCCGTCCGCGTCCGGCTTGAGGCGGGACGCTTTTTGTGATATTTTGGCCTCTACCACGGACGGGCGACCGTTCTAGAAAGGTGATGGCCATGAAAACGAAGAGCGGGTTTGCCGAGCTTTCCCCGGACCGCCTGCGCTGGACCTGCTGCCCCGATGACATCCCCTTCGCATCGAGCGACGACGCCCCGGTTTGCGCGGACATCATCGGGCAGGAGCGCGCCCTCAAGGCCATCCAGACGGGCCTCGACATCAAGAGCATCGGCTACAACATCTTCATCACGGGCATGGTCGGCACGGGCCGCACGACGACCATCAAGCAGCTTCTGGACCAGTTGAAGAAGGCCGAGAAGACCCCGGACGACATCCTGTACGTCAACAACTTCAAGAACACCGACGAGCCGGCCCTCATCATCCTCCCCGCGGGGCAGGGCAAGCTCTTCAGCGAGGCCATGGCCAAGCTCATCGACATGCTCCGGACGAGCATCCCGAACCTCCTCAAGAGCCAATACTATACGGAGAAGAGGGATGCGATCGTCGAGGCCCAGCAAAAGAAGCAGCGGGAGCTCATGCAGCGTTTCGAGGAGGAGGTGGCCACGGAGGGCTTCTCGGTGATCCAGGTCCAGATGGGCCTCTTCACCCGGCCGGACCTTATCCCGGTCATCGAGGGCCAGCCCATCCCCTTCAACAAGATCGAGGGCTTGGTCAAGGAAAAGAAGATCCCGAAAGAGACCCTGGAGAAGCTCAAAGCGAAGTACGAGGAGCTGACGTCGGAGCTCGAAGACCTGTTCGAAAAGCTGAAAGAGATCGACGAGGAGACGCGGACCGTCCTCAGGAAGTGGGACGAGGAGGCCATATCGCCCATCATCAAGGGAGGGATCGACGAGATCCGGGCCCGGTTCCCCTCGCCGCAGGTCGAAGGCTACCTGGGCGAGGTCGAGCAGAACCTCGTCCGGACGATCGACCTCTTCAAGAACCAGAAAAAGGAGGAGAAGGACAAGCCGGAAGTGGACGAGTTCCACGACTACCGCACGAACCTCCTCGTCGACAACTCGGACCAGAAGGGGGCCCCGGTCGTCATCGAGACGAACCCGACCTTCCCGAACTTGTTCGGGTCGATCGAGTTCTCCTACTCCCGGATGGGGATGGGCCAGACCGACTTCACGATGATCAAGACCGGCTCGTTCCTCAAGGCCAACGGCGGGTACCTCGTCGTCAACGCCCTCGACGCGCTGGTCGAGCCCGGCGTCTGGGCGACCCTCAAGCGGACCCTCCGCAACCAGATCTTCGAGATCCAGAACTACCTCGCGATGTATCTGTTCTCCAGCCCCCGGATCAAGCCGGAGCCCCTGAAGTGCGACGTCAAGGTCATCATGATCGGCGACGCTTATGTCTTCAACCTCCTGTACTTCCAGGACGAGGACTTCAAGAAGATCTTCAAGATCAAGGCCGAGTTCGACTCGGAGATGTCCAAGGACACCGAGGCCATCAGCGACTACGTCCGGTTCATCAAGAAGATCTGCACCGAGGACGGGCTCGCGCCTTTCGCCAAGGACGGGATCGCCGCCCTCGTCGAGTACGCCACCCGGATCGCCGGGCGCCAAAAGAAGCTCTCGACGCGGTTCCACGTCATCGCCGACGTCGTCCGCGAGTCCTGCTACTGGGCCGGCAAAGCCGGCCGGCCGGCCGTCGGCCGGGCCGACGTGGAGAAAGCCATCGCGGAGCGCTTCGAGCGGGTCAGCCTCATCGAGGACAAGATCCAGGAGATGATCGAGGAAGGGACGATCATGATCGACACGGAGGGCGCCGTAGTCGGCCAGGTCAACGGACTGTCGGTCTACGACATGGGCCAGTTCATGTTCGGCAAGCCGGCGAGGATCACCGCCCGGACGGCCATGGGCCGGGCCGGCGTCATCAACATCGAGCGGGAGGCCGACCTCAGCGGCCCCACCCACAACAAGGGCGTCCTCATCCTCGGCGGGTACTTCCGCGGGAAGTACGCCGCCCGGCGGCCGTTCACGCTCTCAGCCTCGCTTGCCTTCGAGCAGTCCTACGGCGGGGTCGACGGCGACAGCGCCTCGTCGACCGAGGTCTACGCCCTGCTCTCCAGCCTATCGGGCCTGCCCCTCCGCCAGGACATCGCCGTCACGGGGTCCCTGAACCAGAAAGGCGAGATCCAGGCCATCGGCGGGGTCAACGAGAAGATCGAGGGCTTCTTCGAGGTCTGCCGCGCTAAGGGGCTGACCGGGACCCAGGGCGCGATCATCCCGCACCAGAACGTCCAGAATCTGATGCTCGGGACGGACGTCATCGACGCCGTCAAGGCGGGGAAGTTCCACATCTACCCGGTGAAGACGATCGATGAGGGCATCGAGATCCTGACGGGCGTCGAAGCCGGACAGGCCCGGGACAACGGCACATTCGAGAAAGGGACTGTCCACTTTCTGGTCGACCAGGAGCTCCAGCGACTGGCCAAGGGACTCAAGTCCTTCGCTGCGGGCGAGGAGAAGAGCAAAGAGGGCCAGCCGGCGGATTCCTGAGTCGCGAGTTCAATTCGACCTCAGGATTCCCGGTCGGTTCGGGGCCGGGAACGAGAGCGACCGGAAATGGTCAAAAAGGCCCTTATCTTTTTCCTGGCCCTAGGCGTCTTTGCCGTGGGAGTGGGGATCCTCGGATTCCTCAATGGTATTCCCAGCGCCAAAGAAAAAAGGGCCCTTGCCAAACTGCGCCTGGACGAGGAGTCCCTATCCCGGAGCTTCGAAATCCTGGTCGTCCGGACGGGATTCCAGAGGAAGTCCACGGGAGCGCGGGACGTCTACGTCCCCTGTCTCCTTGTGCAGGCCGTCAATACATCTCCGCAGACCTCGAAACGCGCGACGCTCAGGGCGGACTTTCTTAGGAACGGCCGCACGTTTTGCATGGCCGCGGGGAGTGTCCCCGCGCTGGAGCCCGGGGCCGGCTGCGAGCTCTGGCTGAAGTGCATCGAGCTCACGGGATTCGGCTCCGTCGCTTGGGGGCTGAGCCTGGCGGAGACGACGGAGCCGATGGACTTTGTGATCCACTTGGAGACAAGTCGGGCATCGGTCGTCGTGGCCAAGGATCGACTGAAATCCATTCTCCTATAAAACGGAATGTTTATCAGACGTCCATTTCTGAGGCCGCAGGGCTATTGATCCAGCCCGCCGGTCCGAACGGCCTCAGGGCTGGTCCTCGTCCCTAGCCCGCACCTATCAGCTTCTTTAAGCTCTCGATCTCGGCTTTCTTGAGATAGCGCCACTGGCCAGGCCGGAGCCCTTGGAGCGTCAGGCCGGCGAATTCGACCCGGAGGAGCGCCGTAACGGAATACCCGACGGCCTCGAACATCTTCCGGATCTCCCGCTTCCGCCCCTCGTGGATCCGGACCCGGAGAACGGTCCGATGCGATGTCCGGCGCAGAACCTGGATGCGGGCCGGGGCCGTCCTCCGCCCTTCGAGGAAGATGCCCGTCTTGAGCTTCTCGAGTTCCTCCTCGGATGGCTCCCCTTCCACCCGGACCTCGTAGACCTTCCCTATCTCGTGCCTCGGATGGGTCAACCGGAAGGCCGTCTCGCCGTCATTCGTCAGGAGCAGGACCCCCTCACTGTCGGCGTCCAGCCGGCCGACGGGGTAGACCCGCGCCGGGAGTCTCGGCAGGAGCTCCATGACCGTGGGCCGGCCGAAGGGGTCCTTGACCGTGACGACAGGTCCGGCGGGCTTGTAGAGGAGGATCCAGACCGGCCGTTCCTCGCCCGTCCGGACCGCCCGGCCGCCGGCCTCGACCCGGTCGAGCGCGGGATCGACCTTCTGCCCCAGCTCCTCGACGACCCGGCCGTTGACCCGGACGCGCCCCTCCTGGATCCACCGGTCGGCCTCGCGGCGCGAGCAGACCCCGGCATGGGCCAGGAACTTGTTCAGCCGGACGAGCATGGCGGGCTCCCTTTCTCCCGCCCATTATGTTTTTCGCACAGGGGCGTGTCAAGGCGGGCCCGCCTGAACCTTTTCTTCCCGGCCCCGTATTATTCGTGTAAAATAGAGAATTGAACATGGCCAAGCTACAGGTCCAGGAATCCCTTTCCATGGCCTGGACGTCTCTGCGTTCGAACAAGCTCCGCTCCTTCCTGACGCTCCTGGGCATTATCATCGGCGTCCTGACGGTCATCGCCGTCGTCTCGGTCATCCAGGGCCTGAACAACTACGTCTACACGAAGATGTCCTTCTACGGAGCCAACGACTTCTCCGCCCAGAAATTCTCGATGATGATAACGACCATGAAGGAATTCCGCGAGCAGATGAAACGCAAGGACCTGACCCTAACCGAGGTTCGGCTCCTCCGCGAGAAGTGCCAGTCCTGCGAGCTCGTCGGGGCGACGGTCAGCACCTCGCAGACGGTCAAGTTCGCCAGCCAGTCCATCAAGAACACCGAGGTCCGGGGCGTCACCTATCTCGACCACGATATCGGCTCGGTCCTCGAGCTCGAGAGCGGGCGCCACATCCAGCTTCAGGACGAAACGAACTCGCGGCCCGTATGCATCATCGGGAGCGACGTCGTGGAGGGCCTTTTCCCCTCGCTCGACCCGGTCGGCCGCTGGCTCAAGGTCGGGACCCAGAACTTCCAAGTCATCGGCACCGGCAAGAAGGTCGGCAAGCTCCTGGGGTTCAGCCAGGACAACTACGTCCGGATCCCGATCACGACCTACGAGAAAGTCTACGGCTCCCGCCAGTCGGTCAGCATCAACATCCACACGAGCTCGCAGGAGCAGATGAGCCGGGCCCAGGAGGAGGTCAGGACGATCCTCCGCTCGTGGCGGAAGCGGTCCTACAAGGACCCCGACGATTTCGCCATCGCCACCTCCGAGACCTTCATCCAGTTCTATAAGACCGCGACCGCGGGCATCTACTTCGCCATGATCGCTATCTCCTCCATCGCCCTGATCGTCGGCGGCATCGTCATCATGAACATCATGTTCGTCTCCGTTTCCGAGAGGACCAAGGAGATCGGCATCCGCATGGCCGTCGGCGCGCGCCGCCGCGACATCCTCATTCAGTTCCTCATCGAATCCTCCGTCATCTCGGCCGTCGGGGGGATCGTCGGCATCATCCTCGGCTTCATCGTGGCCAAGGTCGTCACGGTGACGACGGCCATGCCCTCGAGCGTCGAGCCCAAGTCGATTGCCGTGGCGATGTTCATGTCCTGGACGCTCGGCCTTTTCTTCGGCATCTACCCTGCCAACCGGGCGGCCAAGCTCGACCCGGTCGAAGCCCTGAGGTCCGAACAATGAGACTCCAGATCATCCGCGAGATCTTCGGCATGGCCATCGATTCGCTCCGGACCCACAAGCTGCGGTCCTTCCTGACCGTCCTCGGCATCATCATCGGCGTCATGACCGTCATCGGCATGGTCTCCGTCATCCAGGGGCTCAACAAGTCTTTCGTCGAGCAGCTCCAGTCCGTCGGGTCCGACATCATCATGGTCATGAAGTACGAGCCGGCCCAGATGGGCCGCATGAGCGAGGAGATGCGGACCCGCAAGGACCTGACCCTCGATGACGCCAAGGCCATCCAGAAGGAAGCGACTCTGGTCCGGGCCGTCGCCATCGCCGTCTCGGTCAGCGTCTTCGAGCCGGTCGAGATCAAGTTCATGAACAACAAGGTCGACACGGCCCAGGTTATCGGCATGAACGAGTCGTGGCCGACCGTCATGTCCGTCTACCTCCCGAGGGTGGGCCGGTTCATCACCGAAGCCGAGCTCAACCACAGCTCTCGGGTCTGCCTGCTAGGCTCAGAGCTCGCCGACAGCCTCTTCCCGAACCTCAACCCCCTCGGCAAGGAGATCCGGGTCGGCAACGAGGCCTTCACCGTGGTCGGGGTCCTCAACAAAAGGGGCCAGATGTTCGGCCAGAGCCGGGACAACTTCGTCGGCCTGCCCCTGACGACTCTCATGAAGTACTTCGCCTACGAAAAGGACCGGCTCGAGATCATCGCCGTACCCCGGACGCCCGGGACGATCGACGAAACGATCCAGCAGATCAGCGGGATCCTGCGCGTGCGGCGCAAAGTCCCCTACGGCAAGCCCAACGACTTCGCGGTCATGACGACCGACACCTTTATCAGCCTCTACAAGCAGATCACGGGCGCGGCCTTCCTCGTCATGATCGTCATCTCCTCCATCGGCCTCCTCGTCGGGGGCATCGGCGTCATGAACATCATGCTCGTCTCGGTCAAGGAGCGGACGCGGGAGATCGGCATCCGCAAGGCCATCGGGGCCCGCGCCGGCGACATCCTCAAGCAGTTCCTCATCGAGGCCGTCGTCCTGACGGGCCTCGGCGGCGCGATCGGCGTCCTCATCGGCTTCGGCATTGCTCTCATCGTCCGGGCCGCGACGCCTCTCCCGGCGGCGGTCTCGATGTGGTCGGTCGTCCTCGGCCTCTCCGTCTCGATCGGCATCGGGCTGTTCTTCGGCATTTTCCCGGCCCAGAAGGCCGCGAAGATGGACCCCATTGTCTCGCTCCGCTACGAGTGATCCGAGCCCGGCCGGATCTCCCCCGTCTCAGAAGAAGGAGCTCTTGGTCTGGACCCGGAGCGGGACACCGGTCACGTCGTCGGTGGGCCGGCGCGGTCGATCAGGAACCTGTCGATCTCGGCTCGGCGGGGGGCCGAGGGCTGGGCGCCGAGTTTCGTGACCGAGAGGGCCGCGGCTGCAGAGGCGAACCGGAGGGCGTCGGCAGTCGGCCGCTTCTCCGCCAAGGCGACGGCTAGGGCGCCGCAGAAGACGTCCCCCGCCGCTGTCGTGTCCACCGCCCTAACCTGGAACGCCGGGACGGCTCCCTCGAATCCCTCGCCCGCGGCGTAGCACCCTTTATCCCCCAGAGTGACGACGACGAGGCGCGGCCCGCGGGCGCGGAGGGCCGCCGCGGCCCTCCTGGCGTCCTCGCCCGTCTCGACCTTTATCCCCGTGAGTATCTCGGTTTCGGTTTCGTTCGGCGTGAGCACCCCGACCGTGGCGAGCAGGTCGTCCCCCAGGGGGCGGGCGGGGGCGGGATTGAGCATGAAGGGAATGCCGCGTATCGAGGCCAATTCTGCGGCGGCGCGGACAGTCTCGACGGGCGTCTCGAGCTGCATCAGGACGATGTCCGCCCCCTCGAAGGCCGGCTCCGCTTTGAGCACATCCTCGGGCACGAGAAAGGCATTGGCGCCGGAGGCAACCGAGATGCTGTTCTGGCCGTCCGCGGCGACGTTGATCAGGGCGACTCCGGACGCGGCCCGGCCGTCCCGCAGGACGAACCGTACCTCGATCCCGTCGGCCTCGAAATTCAGGACGGCCCGCTCCCCGAACACGTCCTCCCCGACCCGGGCGATGAGCCTGACACGGCCGCCGGCCCTGGCCGCGGCCACGGCCTGGTTCGCGCCCTTGCCGCCGGGGGCCATGGAGAAATCGCCACCCAGGACCGTTTCGCCCGGCCTCGGGATGTGCGCCACCCGGATAATCATGTCTGTGTTCGAGCTGCCGACGACGAGGACGGTTTTCATTTGAGCTTATCGTCGTGCGAGGCCAACCAGGCGCGGGCCGCCTCGACGGCCGCCGCGAGCTTGTCCTTCTCGGGTGTCACGAACTCCACGAGCGATGCTCCTCCTCCGCCCTTGACCGGAACGACGGCGCCGATGACGGGCCCGAGGGCCCTGAGGTCGGCGGCGAGCGATTCCGAGCGGGCCAGGACGAGATGCCCCTGGCTCTCCCCCGCGACTCCGTAGACGACGGCGAATTCGCCGTTCCTGATGATATTGAGGGCCAGGAACTTGGCCTCCTCCGGGCTTCTGTCCGCGAGGACCGCCGCGATGAGCCGACCGGGGGCCTGCCGGATGATCTCCTGGGCATCGAAAAAGGCCAGCCGCTCCTCGAGCTTGCGGCTCCGTTTCCTCAGGGCCCTGAGGTCGGCGGCGAGCCTCTCGACCTGGCCGGCCGCGTCTTTCGGGAGGGCCGAGAAGGACTCGGCGATCCTGCGCATGCCCCGCTCCTTGAGGCGGTAGTCGCCGAGGGCCCGCGAACCGCAGAGGAAATCGAAGCGCAGGTTGCCCCGGATCTTCTCCGTCCCCAGGACCTTGATAAGGCCGACCTCCCCCGTCCGGCGGCAGTGCGTCCCGCCGCACGCGGAGTAGTCGAAGGCCGCGACCTCGACGACCCGGAGCAGGCCGTGCTTCTTCGGCGGCCGGCGAAGGGGCACCTGGTCGATCCTCTCCTCGGGCACGAAATAGGTCCGGACTTTCCGGTCCTCCCAGACGATCGCGTTGGCCCGGTCCTCGACCCTGTCCAGGTCGGGGTCGGAGATCGCCCGCAGGCCGATCTCGAGCGTCGACGAGTCCGGCCCGAGGTGAAACGACTGTGTTTCCCCCTTGACGATCTCGTAGAAGGCCTGGGACAAGATGTGCTGGCCCGTGTGCTGCTGCATATAGTCGAAGCGCGTCCTCCAGTCGATCCGGCCCCGGACTGGGCCGACCGGCACGCCCGCCGCGAGGACGTGGAGGATGACGCCGTCGAGGTCCAGGACTTTGAGGACCTCGATCCCGCCGAGCGTGCCCTTGTCCCAAGGCTGGCCGCCGGACTCCGGATAGAAGGCGGTCGCGTCGAGAACGACGGCCGGATTTCCCTCGTGCGTCGTTTCCTTCACGACCCCGGCCTCGAATTCGACGAGGTATGGGTCGTCGTAGTAGAGCCGCCGCGTCGCGGCCGGTTCGATCGTCCCTTCGGTCATCCGACGCTCCTTGACCCCATCCTATCGGCGGCCGGCCTGTTCAAGCACCCTGGCCGTCGTCTTGAAATGCATCTTGGCGACCTGCTCGAGGATGGCCGGTCCCTTGGACCTGACGAGCCGGACGGCCGCTTCCTCGACCGCGGCCGAAGCGCCTTTGGGAAGTTCGGCGCCGACCTCACGGCTGAGGGAGCGGAGACGCTCCAGGAACTCGGCCCGGGCCAGGATCGAGGCGGCCGCGACGGCCGGGTCCTCCTCCGCCCGAGGCATCTGGACGAGATCGATCGCCCGCCCCTTCTTGAGGAGGGCATTGCGCACGAACCTCTCGTCCCCGAACTGGTCCGTGACGGCCTTCCCCGCCGGCACGCGCTCGAGGATGTTCTCGATGGCCCGGGCGTGGGCCCAGGCGAGGAGCCGGTTGAGGTTCCGGAGCTTCCCGTAGAGCTCATTGTATCTACCGGGGCCGACGGTGACGACCGAATGGACATAGCCTTTCTTCAGCGTCGCGGCGATCTCGCGGCAGCGGCTGTCCGAGGTCCGCTTCGAGTCCTTGACGCCGAGCTCGCGGAGAACACCTTCCTGCCCTTCGGGCATGAAAAAAGCGGCCACGACGAGCGGGCCGAAGAAGTCGCCCTTGCCCGACTCGTCCGAGCCGATGCGGCCGGGCTCAGGGCGGAAAAGGATCTCGTCGGCCACGCTCTTGTCCCTCCGGCCCGCGCTCGGCCTACCTCTCCCGATGGATGACCTTCCCGTTGAACACGGTCATCCGGACCCGGGCGGTCGCGATGTCCTCGGCCGGGATCTTGAAGATGTCCTTGTCGAGGACGACGAGGTCGGCGAGCTTCCCGACTTCGATCGACCCCTTCTCCGCTTCGGCGAACTCGGCGAAGGCCCCGTTCGTCGTGTAGGCCCTGACGGCCTCTTCGACGGAAACCTTCTCGGCAGGGACCCAGCCGCCAGGATTCTTCCCGTCGAGGGTCCGGCGCGTGACCGCGGCGTAGATTCCCACTACGGCGTTCAAGGGGGCCACGGTCCAGTCCGAGCCGAAGGCCAGCGTCGCCCCGGCCCGGCGCAGGGACCGGAAGGCGTATGTCGTCAGGGCCCGCTCCCGGCCGATCTTCTTCTCGGCCCACCGGCCGTCGTCGATGGCGTGATAGGGCTGGACGGAAGCGACGAGGCCGAGGCGCCCGAACCGGGCGATGTCGCCCGGCCGCAGATGCTGGGCGTGCTCGACCCGCCAGCGTCTGTCCCGCGGGCCGTCGGCGGCCATGACCCGTTCGAAGATATCGAGCAGCAGGCTGTTGGCGCGGTCGCCGATGGCATGGACCGCGACCTGGAGCCCGGCCCGGTCGGCCTCGCGGATCCTCTGCTCCATGGTCCCCTCGGGGAACATCTGCACGTTGAGCAGGCCGAAGGCCTTCGGATCGTCGGCGTAGGGCTCGAAGAAGTAGGCCGTGGCGGAGCCGAGCGAGCCGTCGACGAAGCCCTTCAATCCCGCGATCTTCAGGAAGGGACTACCGAAGGGCGACTTGATCCTCAGGCGGGCCAGGAGGTCGACCTGGGTGATCGGGATGTAGACGCTGATCCGGGCCGTCAGCCTGTTCCGCCGGGCCAACTCCTCGAAGACCTCGAAGCTCGCGGCGTCGGCCATCTCATGGACCGAGGTGATGCCGTTCGCCGCGGCCTCGCCGAGCGACGCCTCTGCCGCCCGGAGCTTCTCCTGGAACGACGCTTCGGGGATCTTCGCGTAGACGAGGTCCATGGCCGCGTCCTTGAGGATGCCCGTCGGCTCGCCCGTCTTGGCGTCCTTAACGATCTCGCCCCCCGCCGGAACCGGCGTCTCGCGCGTGATCCCGGCGAGCTTCAGGGCCAGACTGTTGGCCAGGACCATGTGCCCGTCGAACCGGTTGACACAGACGGGATTCACGGGCGTCACCGCGTCGATCCAGTCCTTGCTGGGAAGCTCCGGCGGGTCGAAGCGCTCATGATCCCAATCACCGTTGACGACCCACTCCCCGGCAGAAAGGCTGCGGGCCTTGGCGGCGACCCTGGCCGTGAAATCCTCGCGGCTCGCGGCCTCGCGCAGCAGGACGCTGCTCAGCGTGAATCCGCCGGCCAGGAAATGCGTGTGGCTGTCGATGAATCCGGGCAGGACGAGCCCGCCGTCGAGGTCGGCGACGGTCGTGTCCTCGCCCGCGAGCTCACGGCACTCGGCCGTCCGCCCGACACGGAAGATCCTGTCCCCGCGGACGGCCACGGCTTCCGCCCAGGGCTGTTGCGGGTTACCCGTCCAAACCGAAGCGTTGATCAAAACGAGGTCGACCATCGTCCCTCCCGAGTGATGCCGGCAGCCGGCGAATAACGCCGCGGCCGCGAGTATGGACCCGGCCAGGGCCAGCGCCCGAGCCGTGCGGTCCAGATATCTTCGGTCCATGTCCGTCCGTCGGAGTCATATATAAAGGAATTCCCCGGCGAAATCAATCGGCCGGGAGGAGGCGTTCCTGAAGGCCGGTCCTCCGAGAGGACAGCAAGGAAGACCTTACTCCCTGTCCTCCCCTGGCGCGGGGGCCGCGGTTGGCGCCCCGTCGCGGATGTGGTAAAATACCCGGCTCGGCGGAACCCCGCCCCCGGCTTATCCTGGAGGAACAATGATCGACGCGACGCAGATCCGTAAGGGGATGATGATCATCATGAACGGGACCTTGTACCGGGTCATGGAGATGCAGCTCATCACGCCCGGCCGGTGGAAGGCCATGGTCCAGACCAAGCTCCGGAACATCCAGACCGGCTCCCAGACTGAGCACCGCTTCCGGTCCGAGGAGCGGCTCGAGCAGGCCCACCTCCAGGAGGTCGAGATGGAATACCTCTACAAGGAGGGCGACGACTACCATTTCATGAACCTCGAGAATTATGAGCAGCTCGGCCTGATGGCCGAGGCCATCGGCGACGGCGTCAAGTACCTCATGCCCAACATGGTCATCAAGATCCAGATGTACGACGGGAAGCCCGTCGGCGTCGACCTGCCCAACTCCGTCGACCTCAAGGTCGTCAGCACCGAGCCCCGCCTCCAGGGTGCGACCAAGACGGCCCTCTACAAGCCCGCGACCCTCGAGACCGGGGCCATCATTCAGGTCCCGGAGTTCATCAAGGAAGGCGACGTCATCCGCGTCGACACGAGGGGCGACACCTATCTCGAGCGGGTGAAGACGAAATAACCCTTCTCAGAAGGTCTGGCGGAACACGCCCACGTTGCCGTAGCTGTCCCTGACCCGGACGGTGACCAGGTTCTCGGCACCGGCCGGGAGCCTCACGGAGAACTTGAAGCTCTCGCTCCGGGAATCCGCGATGCCGTCGGCCGGGAAGACGACCCGCCACTCGCCGGGCCGGACGAGACACTTGACCTCTTGGATGCTGGAGTACGCGTCCTCGGCCACGAAGGAGACGTCGAGCGACGCGCCGTTCCGTACGGCGGTGAAGCTCTTGACCGTCGGCAGGGAGTTGTCGATGACGAGGGGCGGGCCGGTCTTGTCCGTCGAGAGCTCGAGCCCGGCCGGGTTCGAGGGGGTGTCCGAGGCCGTGACCTTGACGAAATAGGTCCCGTCGGGATAGGACGTCGTATCAAATGTGTAGAGCGTGTCCGTCCAGCCGTCCTGGACGACCCGCCAGTCCTTCTCCCCGTCTTTCCTCAGGGAGATCGTGTACTCCAGCGTGTCGCCGTTCTCGTCCGAGCCGTCCCAGGTGACCGTCTGGAACCCCTTGCGCTCGGCCTTCTTGGGCGGGATGACGATCCTGAGGTCGTCCTTCTTCGAGGCCGGCTCGGGCAGGTTCTTTTCGACGCCCAGGATGACGTCCTCCTGCTCGGGGAGCTTGAGGAAGACCTCGTTCGGCTTCAGGTATTCCAGGCGCGTGACGGCGGGAGCGATGTTCGTCTGGAGGTAGAAGACGGCGAGCGTATCGAGGGCCGGGGTGGCCTTGCCCGTGGGCGTCTTGAAGAGGGCCTTGACCTGGAGGAACCTGGCCTTCGGGCTGAGGACCTGCTCCTCCTTTTTCTGATACGGCGGGGACCACTCGCTCCAGGTCGAGTTCGGCTCGTAGGTGTTGCCGCTCCGCGTCTGGAGCTGGAGGCTCGAGCCCGCATCGGCGGACCCTTCCCAGCTGATCCGGCCCCAGGACGACATGGTCCGGGCGTCGAGCACAGGGCTCCGGTACTCGCCCTGGATCCGCTGTTCGGGCATGAGCTGGCCGAGATAGCACGGGTTATTGGAGACGATGTAGATCCTTGAATCGAGCGGCACGAGCTGGTAGACCTGCTCGGAGTTTTCCTGGACGAGCAGGGAAACCTTCTCGTTCTTGTCCACGGAATAGATGCGGCCCTTGCTCCCGGTGCCGAAGAGCACCTTCTGGTCGTCGGCCTCCCAGAGGAGCGTGTAGATCATCTCCTCGTTCGAACTCCAGAGGATCCTGGCCAGCCCGTCGCCGGAGATCTTGTAGAGGGCGCCGGACTCCTTGGCCGGGGCCGCGGACGCCGCCAGGGATCCGACGACACCCGCCCCGGAGACGCCGGACACGCTGATCGCGGTCACGGTCGTGCTGACCGTGGCTCCGCCAGCGGCCCCCGCTCCCATCTCCGGCTTGGCCGGCATGACGGCGAGATCGTCCCTTCGGGACCTGCTCGGGGTACCCGAGGCGGCGGCGTAGATCGTCCCGTCCCGGTCCACGTCCAGGCTGCGGACTTCCTCGTACGCCGTCTCGTAGATGACCGAGGCCCGCCCTTCCGGCGGGAGCCTGTAGACGACGCCGTTCCCGCCGCTCCCGGCCAGGACGTCGCCCCGGCCGGTCCTCTTCAGGCACAGGATATGGTTCTCCTCAGCCTTGAAGATCATCCGTCCTTCGCCCTGAGGGCTGATCTCGTAGACCCCGCCGGTCTCGCCGACGGCGGCCCAGAGCAGGCCCGAGTCCATGAATTTGAGGTCCCAGATGTATTTTTCGGCCGGATCGAAGAAGGCTTCGCCCTTCTGCCGGTCCGTGATCTTGTAGATCTTCCCGTTCGGGGACGTCCCCACGTAGAGCGCGCCCTTCTTGTCCAAGGCCAGACACGTGACGTCCATCTCGGGCGCCTGGAAATAGACGTCGGCCTTGCCGTCCCGGCTGATGCGGTAGACCTTGCCGCCGTGCCCGGTGCCGAGATAGGTCGTCCCGTCCGGCCCGAGGAGGACGGACAGGTAGAACTCCTCTGTGGGCGAGGCGACCTTTTCTTCCCTGGGGGCCAGGGCCAGAACGCCGTCGCTGGAAACCGAAACGCCGTCGAACTTACCCCGCAGGAAATCCTCCTTCGTCCTGAGTTCCCACTTCTGAGGGACGACGGCAAGGAGGGACAGGCGGAGAACGGCGAGTCCCAGGATTCCGAGGAGGGGCAGCTTTTTCATGGGGGCGATCTCCTACTTTCGGATTCTGACGGGGATGACGGCCCCGCCCCGGAAAACGTAGGGAACCGGGAGCTGAAACTCGCCCAAGGTCGAGCGGGCGAGGTCGGTCGTCGCGGAGGCCGAGGCCCGGGGTGACGTGAACATGGATTTCAGCGTCGGCGGCAGGTTCGGCATCTCTTCGCCCTTGAGGAAGAGGCCCGGCTTGGGCGCGAGAATCTTGAAATAGATCCGGTTGTTCTTCCGCAGGTTGCCCAGGATCCGGATGAGCTGGCTGAGGCTCCGTGGCATGAACTCCTGGATCCGGTACTGGGACCGCTCGACCTGCTGCATCGCGGCCGCGTCGCCGACGACGATCTGGAACTCGGAACCGGCCGGAAGAGCGGGAGTGAGGAGGGTCACTTCCTCGACGAGGCTCTCTTCGCGGAGCGTCCGGTAATAGACCTTGATCTGGATCTTTTCCCCGGGTGAGACCTCATACTTGTCGAGGAGGACTTTCTCCAGGGAGCAGAGCCGCGGCTCCTCCTGGGCGCGGACATTGAGGTCGATGCGAAAGATGCCGACATCCTTGAACTCATTGTTGCCAAGGTAGTAGACGACGGCCGCCAGGAGCCCGGACAGGCTGGTCGCGGAGGAGTCGTAGTTGCCCGAAAACAGGTCCTCCAGATGGACGCTCATGCCACGGTCCAGGAAAATGTCGCCGTCGAACTCGAGCGACAGGTAGCCATAGGCCCGCTCCTCGCCGGTGATGAGAGACGAGACGGCCAGGTTGACGAGGGCCGGCGTCAGGAACTTGTCGCTGACGAGCTTGAGCTTGAAGTTCCGGCGGTCGAGCGGCCCGTCGGCGAGGGACATATTGAGCGGGATGAGCTGCGGCATCTTCCCGATCTCGCCGAGGGCGCCGGCCGTCCGGTCCTGGGTGATCCGGCCGATCACGGGTCCCGACGCGGCCATCTTGAAGGAGCTCTCCAGGCTGGGCACGACCGTGAGGACGCTCGCCCGCGTCATGGCATAGTCCACGGCGCCGAGGTTGTAGAACGGATGGCCGAAGGCCAGGACCTTGGCGCCGTCGACCCGGGTCACCGTGCCGACGGCCGACAGGTCGAGATCGCCCCCGATGAGCTGGACGCCGACGGCGTCCCCCTCCTCGAGCGGGGTTCCCGCCGACGCCGTGCCGGAGGGCGCCTGTCCCGAGGCCCCGGCCCGGACCGGCCGGAAGCCCATGCCCGAGAAGAACGACTTGCCCCGTTCGAACGCCCACGGCGAGAAGCCGCTGAAGACGAGCGGCATGCTGAGGGGGACGAGGCTCTGGCCCTCGCCCGAAGCCGCCGGTGGCGGCGAAAGCGACGTCCGGTAGGCCTCGGACAGGTCCTCTAGGCTCATGCTGCTCCGGATGGGAACGGGCTCGGACGGCCCCGGCCGCGGCGCGGGAACCGCTTTGTCGATCGCCAGCATCTCCTCGATCGGCGTTATACCGGCGATGGCCTCCTTGGCGAAGTTGAAGCTGAAGGCCACGGCACCGATGAGCTGGCCGTCGACATAGACGGGGCTGCCGCTCATGCCGCTGATGATGCCGGTCGTCTCGAGGCCCTTGCCCGCCAGCCGGGCGAGGATGATATTCCGCTTGGGCTGGACGTTGGCCAGCACGCCGATGATGGCGACGTCGAACTCCTCGACCTGGCTGCCGGAGAAGACGGTCCGCCCTTTCCCCTTCATGCCCGGCTTGACCTGGGCGAGAGGCATGATGGGGGAGGCCGCGGAGGCGGCGCCGTACAGGACGGCTGCACCGAGAAGGAGGGCCAGGACTTGCCGGGACGCTCTTCTCAGGTGTCCCTGGTCGGCGGGGGGCGGAGCGGCGCTCCGTCGCGGGCCCGGGCCGAGGGACCGTTTCAGATGATCCCCAGCATTTTGCCGCATTTCTCAAAGGCCGCGAGGATCGCGTCGAGTTCCTCGTCCGTGTGGCTGGCCCCGTAGCTCGTCCGGATCAGGGCCTGACCGTGAGGGACGGCGGGGTAGATGATGGGCGTCGTGAAGATCCCCTCGTCGCGGAGGAGCTTCCAGAGCATGAAACCCTTCTCGTCGTCGCCGATCATGATCGGGATGATGGGCGTCTGGGACGGCCCCGTGTCGTAGCCCATGGCCTGGTAGCTCGTCCGCATCCTGGTCGTGATCTCCCAGAGCCGCGTCCGGAGCTCGGGCCGGCTCTCGATGATGTCGAGGATGGCCAGGACCGAGGCCACCGAGGCGGGGGTCGCCGCGGCGCTGAAGATGAGCGACCGGGCGTGGTGCTTGATATAGGAGACGACCTTAGCCTCGCCGACGACGACGCCGCCGATCGAGGCGAAGGTCTTGCTGAACGTGCCCATAACGAGGTCGACCTCGCTCTCGAGGCCGAAGTGCTCGGCCGTGCCGCGGCCGTGCGCGCCCAGGACGCCGATGGCGTGGGCGTCGTCGACCATGATCCGCGCGCCGTACTTCCTGGCCAAGGGGACGATCCCCGGCAGGTCGGCGATGTCCCCTTCCATGCTGAAGACGCCATCGACGACGATGAGCTTGCCCGCGTCGGGGCTGATCGAGGACAGGACCCGCTCGAGGTCCTTCATGTTGTTGTGTCTGTACTTATGGACGTCGGCGAAGGAGAGCCGGCAGGCGTCGATGATACTGGCGTGGTTCATCCGGTCGCCGATGACGGCGTCGCCCTTGCCGGCGATGGAGGTGATGATGCCGAAGTTCGTCTGCATGCCGGTGCTGAAGGTCACGGCGGCTTCCCGGTTCATGAACCTGGCCAGCCGGCCCTCGAGCTCCTCGTGGAGATCGATCGTGCCCGTCAGGAAACGGGAGCCGCAGGTCCCGACGCCGTAGCGGTCGACGGCCTTCTTGGCCGCTTCCTTGGCCGCGGGGTGGTCGGCCAGCCCCAGGTAGTTGTTCGAGCCGACCATGATCATGGGCCGGCCATTGACCTTGATCCGGTTACCGTGGGCTTCCTGGATCGGCGTGAAGTAAGGGTATAGGTCCTGAGCCTGGTATTCCTCGGCCCGCGTGAATTCCTGGCATTTATCGAAAAGATCCATACTAGCCTCCTTCCTTACTTCTCTCGCCATCGATCGGGGGTTCCTTCCGTGATCCCCGGGCGAGCATGACAAGGGCGTTGACCGCCGCCGGCGAATCTCATACAATCGCCGTCATGAAGGTTCTCGTCACCGGTGGGACCGGCTTCCTGGGGGGCCATCTCATCCACCGGCTTCTCGAGAACCCCGAGACCGAAGTCTATGCCCTGATCCGGAACCCGCATCGGGCCCGCCGCCTCGAGGGCCGCGAGAGGATCCGCTTCCTCGAAGGGGGCCTGCTCGACCTTCCGCAACTGCCGGCCGGCCTTTCGGCCGTCTATCACCTGGCCGGTCTGACCAAGGCCCGTAAGTCGAGCGATTATTATACCGTAAACCGTGACGGAACGGCAAGTCTCTTTCGCTCCCTGGCCCAGGCTGACGGCTCGCCGCGCGTCGTTAACGTCAGCAGCCTGGCGGCGGCGGGCCCCTCCGCGCCCGGGCGGCCGGGCCTCGAGGACGACCCTCCCCGGCCCATATCGCCTTACGGCCGGAGCAAGCTCCTCGCCGAGGGCGAGGCCCTCGCCTGGAAGGATCGCTTCCCCCTCGTCATCCTCAGGGTCGCCGCAGTCTATGGACCCGGGGACGAGGATTTCCTCCAGTACTTCCGCTGGATGAAGCGGGGGATCCTCCCGCTCTACGGGCGCGGGAGGAAGTCGCTTAGTCTTTGCGCCGCGGGGGACGCCGTTCAGGCGATGCGCCTGGCGGCCGCGCGGGCCGATGTCCCGAGCGGGGAGATCTTCAACATCGCCCACGCCCGGCCGGCAAGCTGGGAGGAATTGGGCGGGCTGGCGGCGCGGCTCCTCGGCCGGAGGGTCGTCCGCGCCCGGATCCCGGCCTGGGGAGTCTTTCTGGCCAGCGCGGCTTGCGGGGGGATCGGCCGGTTGCGGGGGCGGCCGACGGCCCTGAACCTCAGCAAGTACAGGGACATGAGGCCTGACGCCTGGGAGGCCGACGTCCGCAAAGCCCGCGAGGTCCTCGGTTTCGAGGCCCGGACCTCTCTCGAGGACGGCCTGCGGGAGACGCTCGACTGGTACGTCCGGAACGGTCTCCTCTGAGGGAGCGGCCGAAGCGCTCCCTTTATTTTTGGCCGTTCCTCATCTATAATGGCAATGCCTATGAACAGAAGGACCATCATCACCGGAACGGGCCACTATGTCCCGCCTCGGGTTGTTACCAACCAGGAGCTCGAGAAGCGGATGGACACCACCGACGAGTGGATCCGCCAGAGGAGCGGCATCGTCACGCGCCACCACGTCGAGCCCGGGGTCAACACTTCCGACCTGGCCGCCGAGGCGGCGCGCCGGGCCATCGAGGACGCCAAGGTCGACCCGGCGACCATTGATTTCATCGTCGCCGCGACACTCTCGCCAGACCATTATTTCCCCGGGATCGGGGTCCTCGTCCAATCCAAACTCGGCCTCGGCACGATCGGCGCCCTCGACGTCCGGAACCAGTGCAGCGGCTTCATCTACGCCCTGGCCGCGGCCGACCAGTTCATTCGGGCCGGGACCTACCGCCGGATCCTCCTCGTTGCCGCCGAGGTCCAGTCGTCGAACCTCGATTTCTCGGACGAGGGCCGGGACATGGCCGTGCTCTTCGGCGACGGCGCGGGGGCGGTCATCCTCGAGCCCAACGACTCGGGCGACGGGCGGGGCGTCCTCTCGACCCACCTCTATGCGGACGGCCGGTTCGCCTCCCAGCTCTGGATGGAGAAGCCCTGTCCCGGTGACAACCCGACGTTTCAGGCGGCCTTCTTCGAACAGGGCAAATTCTACCCCCGCATGGACGGGCGTCATGTATTCGTCAACGCCTGCGAGCGGATGCCCGAATCCGTCCGGGCCAGCCTGGCGCACAACGGCCTGGCCGTCGAGGATATCGATGTCCTCATCCCCCACCAGGCCAACGACCGGATCTCCCTGATGGTCGCCAAGGGGCTCAAGATCGCCCCGGAAAAGGTCATCCGCAACATCGACCGCCTCGGGAACACGACGGCGGCCTCCATTCCCATCGCCCTCGACGAGGCCGCCAAGGACGGCCGGATCCGGCCGGGGCACCTCGTGGCCCTGACGGCTTTCGGTTCGGGATACACGTGGGCTTCGGCCCTCATTCGCTGGTGACACCGGTCTTTCTTTTCCTATAGATCGGAGGGTCACGGAGGGGGATTGTCAGGGAACGGAGAATTATGCTAGCATTTGCGGCATCGTCGGACGATCGCCGACAGGAGGTGCGTATGAAAAAGACGGTCTTGACACTTACAGTGCTGGCGTTCCTCGTGTTCACCGCCGGAAACGTTCTGGCCCAGTCCGCCGAGGACGCCAAGTTCAACAAGTTCAAGGATTCGTTCTGGGACTCCTACTTCAAGCTCTTTCCGACGGCCGGGACCCAGCAGGGCTACCCGAAATATAACGATAAACTCGAGGACCTCAGCCAGGCCTCGATCGAGAAATTCCTGGAGGGCATAGACGCCTTCAACCAGGAACTCGTCAGCAAGATCGATAAGTTCAAGCTCTCGCCCGACCTGCAGCTCGAGCAGGAGATCATGCGCGATTTCCTGGACCTGACGCAGCTGAGGCTCGAGGATTCCCTCTTCCTGATCGACAATCCCCTTTACTACAACGAGCTCTTCGTCAACAGCATCCGGTCCCTCATCGTCCGGAACGCCGGCGCCCCCGCCGCGGCGGCCCGGGCCAAGCTCCTGCCGGGGCTCATCAAAAGGGCCAAGGACAACCTGAAGACCCCGCCGCAAGAATACACCCAGGCGGCCATCAAGCAGATCCCCGGGATCATCGATTTCTACAAGACGGACGTCCCCAAGCTGGCCGGCGCGAACGCCGGGCTCCAGGCGGAGACGCAGAAGATCATCATGGCCCTCGACGACTACCAGCGCTTCCTCCAGAACGAGCTGCTTCCGAAGTCGACGGGTAACTTCCGTAACCCGGAGGCCCACATCAAGACGCTCCGCTACCTGACCCAAGGCAACCTGTCGATCCAGCAGGATATCGTCGCCCGCTCGACGGCCGACGCCAACAACATCCGGCGCGAAATGTTCCTCGTCAGCATCCCCTTCTACAAGGTCATGTACCCCAAGGTGGACATCGAGCAGATGGCTCGGACCAAGGGCGAGGAGATGACGCGCCGGACAGTCATTCAGGGTGTGTTCGACAAGATCAAGGGGGATCACGTCGGCAAGGACGAGTTCGTCGGGCGTATCAGCCAGTCCGCGGCCAGCATCAAGAGCTTCCTCCAGCAGTCCAAGCTGTTCGACATCCCCGAGGATAACCTCCAGGTTGAGCCCATGCCCGAGGCCTTGACCGGGAACGGCTGGTTCCTGCTCGACGGGCCCGGCGCCTTCGAAGCCGCGGGACCCTATACGCTCTATGTCAGGTCCATCCCCTCCGACTGGCCGCCTGACCAGGTCGCCGGGTTCCTCGAGGAGCATAACAACTATTACATCGACTTCATGGCCGTCCAGAGGGTCTTCCCGGGCAGCTTCCTGCCGACCTACTTCACACGGAAAGACCCGTCGACGGTCAAGAGGCTGCTCGCTAACCAGGCCCTGCTCCGGGGCTGGCCGATGTATGTCGAGGAGATGCTCATCGAGGGCGGCTTCGGGAATTTCGACCTCCGCATGCGGCTCAGCCAGCTCAAGCTCCTCCTCAAGACCGTCATCGACTTCCAGATGGACATGAACGTCCATGAAGGGACCTACGCCAAGGAAAAGGTCATGGACTACATGGTCCGCGGCGGCTTCATGACCCAGGCGGAGGCCGAGCGGCGCTGGAACCAGATCGTCACCAATCCCGGGGAAGCGTCGCTGGCCTACATCGGCTACCAGGAAATCTTGGACCTGGAAAAGGACTACGCCAAGCTCAAGGGAAGCGCCTTCAGCCAGAAGGAATTCCTCCAGAAGATCCTTAGCTACGGCGCCATCCCGATCCGGACGTTGAAAACGAAGCTCGCCCAATAATTTCGAGAGCCGGCCGGTCGCCGTTCATGCGGGCCGTCCCCCATGGGGGGAAGGGGCAGGCTGCCGCTCCTGGGGAGCGGCCGGCAGGAGTGCGGCGCGGAAGCCTCGGACCGGACCCCCGGCCAATATCTGAAGCGTGTGATGGGTCGAGCTGCCCACATCTCAAGGAAGTAGAGTCGGAGATGCCGACGCCCGTCAAACTCCCGCGGCTGGTGGATTCCCACGCTCACCTCGATATGCCCGAGTTCGACGCCGACCGGGAAGAGGCAGTCCGGCGGGCCCTGGCCGCGGGCGTCGCCGCCATCCTCTGCCCCGCTGACCTCACCCGGGCCCAAAGCCTGCCGGCCATCCTCGGGCTTCAGGAGGCGTTCCCGACGATCCTCGCCGGGGCGGGCGTGCACGCCCATCAAGCCAAGGATTTCACGGAAAGCCATCTCGTCCAGCTCCGGGCCTTGGCGTCCGCGGGAAAGATCAAGGCCGTGGGCGAGATCGGACTCGATTACCACTATGATCTCTCGCCCCGGGACAGGCAGCGCGAGGTCCTGAGGGCCCAGTTGCGAGCCGCCCGCGAGCTGGGGCTGCCGGCCATCCTCCACAGCCGCCTGTCCGGGCCGGACATAAGGGAAGCCATCGACGGCGAGCGTTTCACGGCCGGCGGCATCCTCCACTGCTTCACAGAGACCTGGGATGTCGCCCGGTCCATGATCGACCGCGGGTTCCTTATCTCTTTCTCAGGCATCTTGACGTTCCCCAAGGCCGCAGAACTCAGGGAGGTGGCCGGGAAAGTGCCTCTCGACCGGCTCCTCGTCGAAACCGACTCGCCGTATCTCGCCCCGGTCCCTTACCGGGGGGCCGGAAAGCGCAACGAGCCGGCCTTCGTCGTCGAGACGGCCAAGGCCATGGCCGGCCTCAGGGGGATGGCCCTGCCCGAGCTGGCGGAGGCCACGACGGCCAATTTCGCCCGCCTCTTCCCGTTTGAAAAAACGGATGCCCGATGCTAAGATAGGGCCGCCATGGGTCAAGACCATTCCTTCGACATCGTTTCCCGGATCGACCACCAGGAAGTGGCGAACGCCGTCCAGATCACCCTTAAGGAGATCCGCAACCGGTTCGATTTCAAGAACAGCCGGGCCGACGTCCTCCTCGAAAAGGACAAGTTGGTCCTGGTCGCCGACGACGATTTCAAGGTCAAGGCGCTGCGGACGGCCCTCGAGGAGAAGCTCGTCCGGAGGAAAGTCCCTCTGCGGGCCCTCACCTTCGGCAAGATCGCGGACGGAGCCGACCGGACCGTCAAGCAGGAGGTCGTCTTCCAGGCTGGCATCCCCATCGAGAAGGCCCGGGAGATCGTCAAGCTCGTCAAGGCGGCCAAATTCAGGGCCCAGGTCGCGATCCAGGGGGACGAAGTCCGGGTCTCCTCGGCCAAGATCGACATCCTCCAGGAGGTCATCGCCCACCTCAAGGCCCAAGACCTGGGCATCCACATGCAGTTCGTGAATTACCGATGACCCCTCCCCTCTCCGCGCCCGGCCTCCGGCTGCCCGATGCCAAGGGACCGGGGATCGCCGCCCTGTGCAAGGACATCAAGCCGGACCTCGAGCGGGTCGAGGAGCAGCTCGAGACCTGGTCGCGCGCGGCGAATCCCCTCACGGCCGAGGTCAGCCGCTATGTTCTCCGGAAAAAGGGGAAGCGGCTCCGTCCGGCGCTCGTCCTCCTCACGGCCCGCCTGTTCCGGGCGGCGGACGAGGAGGCCGTGTTCCTGGCCTCGCTCGTCGAGCTCATCCACACCGCGAGCCTCATCCACGATGACATCGTCGATAAGGCCGACCTCCGCCGGGGGACGGAATCCGTCCACGCAAGATGGGGGGCCAACGTCACGGTCCTGCTCGGCGACTACCTCTACATCAAGTCGATCGGGCTCTCCCTCGAGTCGCGGCACGACCGGATCGTCCGCATCCTGGCCGATGTCTCGGCCCGGATGATCCAGGGCGAGCTCGACGAATACGCCCGGGGGGGCGACCTCGGTTTGTCCGAGGATGCCTACCTCGGCATCATCGAGAACAAGACGGCCGTCCTGTTCGCCACCTGCTCGCGGATCGGCGCTATCCTCGGCCAAGCCTCTCCCGGCCTGGAGCGAGAAGCCGCGGAGTTCGGCCTCAACCTCGGCTTGTGCTTCCAGATCGTCGACGACCTCCTGGATTTCACGGGGGACGAGCGGGCGCTGGGAAAACCCGTCCTCTCGGACCTGGCCGAGGGCCGGATCACTCTCCCCCTGATCCATGCCCTGCGAAGCGATGGCCGGCCTTACCGCGACCGGATCGCCGGCCTTCTCGGCCGGAAGGACATCACGGTCGGCGAGAGGAACGAACTGCTCGGACTGCTCTCGGCCGCGGGGTCGCTGGACTACACGATGGCCAAGGCCTCGGGTTACGCCGACGGGACGCTCGAGACTCTCGGCCGTTTCCCGGATTCCCCGCCGAGGCGGGCCCTGGCCGCCCTGGTCCGCTTCGTGCTCGAACGGAGGACGTGATCGGCCGGACGGGCGGGCCGCGGAACGGGCATCATCCCGAGGAGCTGCCGCGATGATCGAAACCGAAGTCAAGATCCGGATCGCCGACCCCAAGCCAGTCCTTGACAAGCTCCTCGCTCTGGGCGCCGCCGTCTCCCGGGAACGGGCGCTCGAAGAGAATACGCTCTACGATTTTGGGGACGGCCGGCTCCGGGCCGGGCGGCGAGCGGTCCGGCTCCGCAAGTCCGGGAAGCGGACAACGCTGACCTTCAAGGGGGCTCCGCAGAAGTCACGGTCCTTCAAGGTCCGCGAGGAGTTCGAGACCGGGGTCTCCGACGCCGGCCAGCTCCGCAGGATCCTCAAAGCCATCGGCCTCGGCCCGTCGTTCAGCTACCGGAAGCACCGGACGGTCCTGCGGCAGGGGCGTCTCGTCATCTGCCTCGACGAAACTCCCGTCGGGGCCTTCCTCGAGCTCGAGGGAAAACGCCACGAGATCACGCGCTTCGCCCGGCGCCTTGGCTTTACCCGGGCGGACTTCATCCGCGCGGATTACATCGAGCTGATCCTCCAGGAAAGGGAAAAGACGGCCGGACGGCCGTCGGAAGGCTAGCCGGAGGGCCCGGCCTTACTCGTCCTT